>Ga0208335_1000475_pt1 | contig 14338 bp, 8 predicted proteins | sample DeeseametaMP0759_FD_184202 | JGI IMG/M metagenome (GOLD analysis project Ga0208335, IMG submission 184202) | Marine microbial communities from the Deep Atlantic Ocean - MP0759 (SPAdes) | ecosystem: Environmental > Aquatic > Marine > Oceanic | place: West of Cape Town, South Africa, South Atlantic...
CTTTGATCTTGACCCGTAGAACTCAAAGCACCAATAGTTGTGCCGTGGTAATCTCGGTCGCGATAAATAATTTTATGCTTTTTTCCATCATTGTATGAATGAGCGCGCTGACGGACCATTTTGTAACCTTTTTCATTCGCCTCAGAGCCTGAATTTGAATAATAGACTCGATCTAGTCCAGGCATTAAATCAGTGAGTTCTTTTGCAAATTGTGCGCCGGGCTCGGAGCCAAAACTGCCAGCAAAATAAGGAATATCTCTCAACTGATCAGCAACAGCATCCACCATGTCATCACGACCAAATCCTAGATTCACAGTCCACACACCGCCCGAAGTGGCATCAAGATACTCATCACCTTTGGAATCGGTAACAATCATCCCCTTGCCTTTAACAAAAACTAAAGGATCTGCAGCTTCAAAAGCCTTGTGTTGAGTTAAATGGTGCCAAACATGTTGTTTGTCATTTTGTACAATTGTATTCTTAGACATAGTAAACTTCCGCCAGCAATAGCCAATATTTATTAACAGAGTGAATTGTAGAATATAAGCAAACCTTAATGCTTCTTTTTATAGAACCAGCAAACATAGAATTTATGAGCCAGAATAATGAATGAGATGTGGTCCCAGTTTTTCTCTCTAAGGCATGACAAGCCTCGTACTTTGCAACTTCAAATACGTCATCAATTGATAGATGCAATTACCAAAGGTTTAATCAGATCTAATGAAACCTTACCCTCGTCCAGGACGCTAGCCGAGGAGTTAGAGGTTGCTCGCAATACAGTTATAGCTGCTTATAAAGAATTGGAGTTTGATGGCTACATTACGTCGCAGGAGCGCCGTGGTTATTTTGTCAGCGATAAGATATACGACAATTATACTGATCCTAATAATCACAAACCAAATCTGACTCAAACACCAGAATGGCTAAATCAACTCATTGTTAAAAAACCCTCGCTCAAAACCTATCTTCCAAAAACTGAGGGCTGGGATAAAGCACCCTTTTCCTTTATAACAGGTCAACTTGATTCAAGTTTGATTCCTTTTTATGAATGGCGTGAAGTTGTGAAGCTTTCCACGACAGTGCCTGAAATTAAAAAATGGAATATGGATCATGTCGATAGCGATGATCCTTTGTTAATAAAAGAAATACAATCTAAAGTGTTGCCCAAGAGGGGAATTTGGGCAAACAAAGATCAAATATTGATAACAGCCGGTAGTCAAAATGCCATTTACATTCTTTCTAGTTTACTGATCAACCAAGACACTGTTGTCGGGGTTGAAAATCCCGGTTATCTGGATGTGCGAAATATCGTCAACTCCAAGACAGATAACATCTTTCCGATCTCTGTTGATGAAGAGGGAATAGTCGTTGACGAAATAGAACCGCATTATGATTTAATTTTTACCACACCTAGTCACCAGTATCCCACTGGTGTGACTATGAGCATGAAGCGGAGAAAACAACTTTTAGACAAGGCTTATGAAAATAACACAGTGATTGTTGAAGACGATTACGAAGCTGAAATCAATTTTCTAGAAAAGCCACACCCATCGCTAAAAAGCCTAGATGAACATAATCAAGTTATTTACGTCGGAAGTTTTTCAAAGGCATTTGCACCTGGCTTACGCCTCGGATACTTGGTGGCCCCAGAGGGCTTCATTAAAGAGGCAAGAGCTCAAAGGCGACTTATGTTAAGACACATTGCCGCCAACAATCAACGTTCAGTTGCTCTATTTATAGGGCTTGGCCACTATCATCAAATGTTTACTAAAATCCAACGAATTAACAAAGAGCGTTGGCAATTAATTAATGAAAAAATCAACCAAGAGCCATTATTATCTTGTACCTCAACTGTAGGTGGGTCCACCTTTTGGATTAAAATTCCAAGCTCTATTAGTAGCAACGTACTGTGCCAAGAATTGAAAAAAAAAGGCGTATTGTTAAGGGCTGGAGATACGCTTTTCTTCGAAGACAATCCACCAACAAACTATTTGTATCTTGGCTACTCAGGCATAGATACGAGGAAAATTAGCCAAGGCATGGATATACTCATCAACCAAATAAAACTAATGGTGGCACAAACTTAAATTCTAATTTTTAAATTTCTTGGATCAAACATAGGGCTTAAAGAAATTTTGGCCGTTTGACTCTCTCCGGCAACTTCGAGCGTGTAAGAATCTTTCAATATCTCTTCATCACTTGCATTTGCTGGACAGTCAACATACCCCAAACCCACAGCAGCACCTAAAGCATGGCCATATGCACCACTACTCAAGTAACTGACGACTTCTCCATTTCTTAAAATGGGCTCATTGTGATAAAGCATAATCTCAGAATCATCCAATAAGAATTGCATAAGTCTTCTTTCTAAGCCTTTTTCTTGTTTTTGAATAACGGCATCACAACCAATAAAATTGCCAAATTTTGAAGGCTTCTTACCTACTTTAACAGCAAAGCCCAAACCCGCCTCCAAGACGTGGTCTTCATCAGTAATATCATGACCGAAGTGTCGGTAAGCTTTTTCTATACGACAACTATCCACTGCATGCATGCCACATAATTTAAGTGAGAATTCATGGCCTTTTTCTAGCAAAATTTCAATCACACATTCTGAATACTCAATTGGGAAATACAACTCCCAGCCAAGCTCGCCTACATAGGTCAATCGGTGTGCTCTAACGTTTACCATGCCAATTTCCATGTGACAAACACTGGCAAATGGCATATTCTCATGACTCAGGTCATAGTCGGTCATAGACTGCAGAAAGTCTCTCGAATTTGGCCCCATGATAGCAAGGCAGTTTTCACTACTGGTGGCGTCAAATAATGCACAATTTACGTCTTCAGGCATATTTTTTTCAAGCCAATTCATATCTCGATTATTACATGCAGCACCACCAACAATCAAATAATCATTCTCAGCTAGGCGGGTGATTGTTACGTCGGCCTCAATACCGCCCTTGTTGTTAAGCCATTGTGTGTACACGATTTTACCAACAGGAACATCAACGTCATTTGCACAAATATATTGCAAATAATCCATTGCATCTACGCCTTTAACACGAATTTTAGAGAACGATAGCATCTCGTACAGTCCGACATTTTCGCGAATCGCCATATGCTCAGATTGGTGATAATCAAACCAGTTCTGTTTACCCCAAGAATACTCGTATTCAGCTTTTACACCCTTGGCTATATCTTCTTTAGACACAAACCAATTAGGCCTTTCCCAGCCAGCAACCTCGCCAAAACAAGCGCCTCTGTCTTTAAAGAATTGATGCAACGGTGAGCGTCGCAAACCGCGCGCCGTTTTAAACTGATGAAAAGGGTAATGATTTTCATATAAATAACCCAAAGTTTCACTCACTCTACTCGCCAGATAAGTCTTATTGTTTTGAAAAGGTTGCATGCGTCGGATGTCAACTTCCCAGAGATCGCATGGCGGCTCTTTACCCATAATCCACTCTGCTAGGTATTTTCCAGCCCCGCCACCTGCTTGAATTCCAATCGAATTAAAGCCAGCGGCTACATAAAAATTCTTTAACTCAGGACACTCACCCAAATGGAAGTTATCATCTGGGGTGAAGCTTTCAGGGCCGTTAAAGAATGTCTCTAAACCAATATTTTCTAGTAATGGCAGACGATTCATAGCCATTTCAAGATAGGGCATCATGTGCTCAAGATCATCTGGAATTTGATCAAAACAGAAATCTTCAGGGATGCCATTTTGGCCCCAAGGTTTTGCATTGGGTTCAAACAGCCCTATCAGTATCTTTCCGGCATCTTCTTTGTAATATGCGCACTCGTCTGGCACACGCACGGTTGGCATATCACCCAAATTATCAAGTGGCGCTGTTAGTGCATAGTAATGCTCACAAGCGTGCAAAGGTATATTAACACCCGCCATTATGCCAATATCTCTTGCCCACATGCCGCCACAATTAACCACAATCTCAGCTTTAATATCGCCTTGGTCTGTGACTACGCCAGTCACTCTATCGTTACTCTTAAGAATGGCTGTAACTTTAACACCCTCAAGTATCCGAACACCTAGATTTTTTGCCCCTTTTGCCAAGGCCATTGTTATATTGGCAGGATCGGCTTTACCGTCATGAGGAATCCAAACACCGCCCACAGCATCTTGAACATTGAAATGGCCTACTTTTTCTTTTATTTCTGAAGCAGAGAGCGGATGAATTTCAACTCCATGCACTTGTGAGAGCGATACGTTACGCATAAACTCACTCATTCTTTCATTATTAAGTGCAATGCCAACAGCACCAGTGCGTCTAAAGCCTGTTGCGAGGCCCGTTTCGCTTTCTAGTCTTTCGTACAAATTACCTGAATACTTAACCATTTGAGTCAGGTTAATACTGCCACGCATTTGACCAATAAGGCCTGCTGCATGCCAAGTCGTACCCGATGTAAGCTTTTGTCGTTCTAACAGAACAACATCAGTGCAACCTAAATGAGCTAAGTGGTAAGCAACAGAACAACCCACAACACCGCCACCGATAACAACAACTTGTGCATTTTTTGGAAATGATTCGGACATAATTATCTCTTAATTTAAAAGTAATAAATGATTGTTAAGCGTAAAGCGCTTGTAAGCCTTACTCACATCAATAAATTATAATACCAATTAAAACTGAAAATCAATAGAGAATTGGTACCAAAATAAAGTAAGTTAATAGTCCACTAAAAAACGAAATAACCATCAAAGATAATTGGCTTATTAATTACATTAACACTTAGATTAATAACAATAGTAATACGACGACATTGTGCTTTTCAAAAGATTTATTGTGTGTACAATAAATTGAAAAAAGTTGTCCATGGTTTTGGATTAATCAATTAGAAATGACTGGAGAGTCTATTGCCAAAACATTTACAAAATGGAATTGGTTGAGCCTGTATTTTTTTAGAGTAATTTATATAAAAAATGATAAATAACCCTCGCAAACTTATCGAAACATTACAATGTTGGACCAGCTCTGTTCAAGTTGAGGCAATTGAGGGTGGCATAACAAATAGTAATTTTCGTGTTGAACATGCTAATCAAGTATTCTTTGTTAGGCTTGGAAAAGATATACCTGAGCACGGTATTTACCGTTTCAACGAACTGGCAGCTAGCCAAGCAGCATACTCTGCCGGCATCTCTCCTAAAGTATTTCATTCAGAACCAGGAGTATTGGTTCTTGATTTTATCGATGGCAAAACACTCAATGCTAAAGACCTAAGAAACGCCGCAATTATTGAAAAGGTGATTGACCTGGTGAAAACATGCCACCTGGAAATGCCTAAATACCTTCCAGGAAGCATGTTAGTCTTTTATGTTTTTCAAGTAAATAGAGGTTATTTATCCACTTTATGGCAGGTAAAAAGCTACAGCAACTCTCAATTACAAGGGTTTTTGGATATTAATGAGCACCTTGAAAAAACAGTTGGAGAAATTGAACTAAAATTTGGACACAATGACTTACTCGCAGGAAATTTTATTGACGATGGCCACAAGTTATGGCTGATCGATTGGGATTATGCAGGTTTTAATAGCCCGTTATTTGATCTTGCTAATCTTGCCTCCAACAACGAATATTCTCAAAAATTAGAACGCAGTTTGCTAGAAATGTATTATAAAAAAGATATTTCACAAAGTTTATGGAAAAAGTATCTTGCAATGAAGTGTGCCTCTTTATTACGTGAATCGTTGTGGAGTATGGTTTCTGAAGTTTATTCCACTATTGATTTTGATTACCTTAAATACACAAATGAAAATCTTCTCCGATTTGAAAAGACATACGATAATTTCAAACTATTATGAACAATCACATACCTAGTCAAGCACAAATTATCATCATCGGTGGTGGCATTATTGGGTGTAGTGTAGCCTATCATTTAGCCAAAGAAGGTGCAAAAGACGTACTATTACTAGAGCGAGGCAAGCTGACTTGCGGTTCTACTTTTCATGCAGCTGGACTGGTTGGGCAACTCCGTAGCTCCTCCAACATCACACGTGTTTTAAAAAATAGCGTTGATCTCTACCAAAATATTGAAAAAGAGACAGGTCAGGCAACTGGCTGGAAAATGAATGGCGGTCTTCGCTTGGCATGCACAAACGAGCGCTGGACTGAAATAAAGCGTCAAGCTACAACTGCACATAGTTTTGGTTTAGAAATGGAGCTACTTAGCCCTATAGAGGCAAAAAAACTATGGCCATTGATGGAAATTGATGACTTAGTGGGGGCTGCATTTTTACCAACAGATGGCCAAGCAAACCCTTCAGACATTACCCAGGCACTTGCTAAAGGCGCACGAAATCGTGGCGTTAATATTATTGAAGATACGCCGGTCACTGGTATTCGAATTGACAATAACCGTGTTGCAGCTGTGCAAATTTTTGGTCAAGAAATTTTATGTGAAACTGTGGTTAATTGTGCTGGACAGTGGGCCAATGAAATTGGAAAAATGATCGGTGTAACTGTGCCTTTAATATCCGTTCAACACCAGTATTTAGTAACAGAGCCTATTGATGGTGTCACTACTGGACTGCCAACTTTGCGAGATCCCGACAAGTTGACCTATTGGAAAGAGGATATCGGTGGATTGGTGATGGGTGGCTACGAGCCTAATCCGATACCTTGGGCTATCAAAGGAATTCCTGAAAACTTTACTTTCCAGCTACTGCCAGATAATTTAGAGCATTTTGAACAAATAATGTCTCCTGCTCTTGAGCGTGTGCCAGCATTAGCTGAAGTTGGAATACGTCAATTTATTAACGGTCCGGAATCCTTTACCCCAGATGGAAACTTCATTTTAGGTGAAGCCACAGAGGTCAAGAACTTTTTCATTGGTGCCGGTTTTAATGCTTTCGGTATTGCTTCGGCTGGAGGGGCAGGAAAAGCCTTAGCAGAATGGATATTAGCCGGCGAACAGCCGATGGATTTATGGGTTGTGGATATTCGCCGTTTTAGTAAAATTCACAAAAATGAAGCGTGGGTCCGCAAACGAACTCTTGAACTTTATGCAAAACACTACACCCTTAGTTGGCCACATGAGGAGCACCATAGCGGTCGACCTTTCTTAACATCCCCAATCTATGAAATACTGAAAGAACAAGGCGCTTGTTTCGGATCAAAATTGGGCTGGGAGAGGCCGAATTGGTTTGCACCGAAACGCGTAGAGCCGGTGGATGTTTATTCTTACTCAAGGCAAAATTGGTTTGAGTATGTCGGTATAGAGCATCAAGCAGTACGTCAACGTGTCGCTATTTTTGATCAAAGCTCTTTTTCTAAGTTTCGTATCAAGGGTCTGGACGCAGAAAAAGCACTTTCTCGAATTTGTGCCAATAATATTGCAAAACCCTCTGGCTCAGTAGTCTATACACAAATGCTCAATTCAAAAGGAGGGATAGAATGTGATTTAACGGTTACACGTTTAAAAGAAAATGAGTTCTATATAGTTACAGGTACCGCTTTCCGAACGCATGACTCTGCTTGGATTAAGGCCCAGTTTCACCACAATGAAAAGGTTGAATTAGAAGACATCACCCAAGAGTACGCTACTTTTTCATTAATGGGGCCTTGTGCACGCGATGTTCTTTCGCGAGTGACGAAACACAACCTTGAAAATGAAAAATTCCCATTCGCTTCAAGTCAATTTATTGAAGTTCAAGGTCAAACTATTCTAGCCATGAGAATTACCTATGTTGGTGAATTGGGCTGGGAATTACATATGCCTCGTAACTTCGCAAGACAAACATATCAAGCATTGATGGAAAAAGGAAAAAACTATGGAATTGTTAATGCCGGATATCGAGCAATTGAGTCTTTGCGCCTTGAAAAAGGCTACCGCTCATGGTCGTCAGATATCACTGCAGATACCTCACCTTTTGAAGCTGGACTGGGATGGGCAGTAAAGCTGAATACCGAAATAGATTTTATAGGGCGTGAAGCTCTACTAGATAATCAAAAAAAACCACTGAAAAAGCGTTTGGTTTGTTTTACAATCGATAATCCGGATGTGGTATTGTTGGGACGTGAAACGATTTACCGAAATAATGAAGTTGTTGGCTGGCTAACCAGCGGAGGCTGGGGATACACCGTACAAAAAAATATTGGGTACGGTTATGTGCGTAATCTGCAGGGTGTTAGTGAAAACTACCTAATTTCGGGCTCTTATGAACTTGAAATAGCCACAGTTCGCCACCCTTGTAAACTGCAACTTAAGCCTCTTCACAATCCTAAATTGAACCCTATAAAGCAATAGCCCTCTAACAATGTTCCACAATACTCACCGATTTACCGATTAGATTAGGTCGTTGTAATGTGCTTTATGACTTTTCTAGAGCACATCAAATTTAGCATGACAGATTTAATAGGTAAGCTAATTTACTTTACTTAATATGAGACCTTTGCAATAATCATTTTAGATTTGATAGTGGTATTTTTTTCATTTTACAAGGCATATTTTTTAAAGCTCTACTTGTTGTCCTGCGAAAAAAATTAACGTAGAAAAATGAAAAAAAATCCACATCCCAAAGGGCTGAAGCGAAAAATAGTAAAAAATGCAGAAAATTTTTCATCAATAGCTATTGCTATTAATTTGAAATTTTTACACATTTTTTTTCTCATTTTTATCACTCAGCAAATTTTAAAATGATTATTACAAAGGTCTCAATATATTAAAACGAATCGTAACAGCTTAAAACTAACTGAAATATTATTGGCCACATAAAATTACACTTTTCTGGATTAGTGAGTAAACCACCTTGGTTCTATAGAATTTTTAAATAAAGCAACATTGGAGCGTAGCATAATTTTGTCGATGATAATACCTTTTATAACTAGTTAGCACTATGTACAAATAATTTTGCTATACTGTGTGTTATCAGCTGACAGATTGAATGACCTTCAATTAACAGTTAGATGGTAAATTTTTTTACTTATAAGGAGATACAAATGAAACAAAAACTACTTTATGTGGCAATACTGAGTCTGTTTACAGGCGCCGCTCAAGCGGCAAGTTGCCCGGCAGTTACAGTTGCTGATGACAAGGGAGTCCCTTCGGGCGCCTACCCTCAGCAATATGATCTGGCGGAATTTCAGTCTCTAGCCAATTGTACTTTGTCATTCAGCGCAAACCCAGATAGTGCTGCATTGAATAGCAAAATCCGTGGCAATCCTGCCCTACCAAGTGATCTTGCAAATCGCCTACCTTCGGAACCTCTGGTGTACGCACCTTATGATTCTATTGGTATGTATGGCGGAACACTTGATGTACTTTCTAACGCTACTGAAGCTGGCACATCGGATTTCTTATCCGTACGCCATGTTAACTTGGTTCGTTATTCTGACGATCTGCAAACCGTTGTGCCAAACATTGCCAAAGGTTGGGATTGGAATGACGACTTTACCCAGTTAACATTCTTCCTTCGTAAAGGTCATAGATGGTCGGATGGTGCGCCGTTTACTGCCGAGGATGTTAAGTTCTGGTATGACGAACTTGCCCTTGATCCGAAGATTATGGAAAAACCAAAAGATTATGTGTTAGTCGGCGGTGAGCCTATGACGGTTGATGTTATCGACCCTCAAACGGTTCGTTTTAATCTTCCGGCACCTAAGCCTGGATTGTTATCCCATTTTGCAACATCGTTTGCACAAGGATTCCAACCTAAGCACTTCTTGGGTCAATACCATCCGGATGTCAATGCTGATGCTGATGCACTAGCACAAGCTGCTGGTTTCGAAAATGGCTTAGCAGTTATCAGAGCCTACTTTGGTAACTCCGATTGGACGGACACACCTACACCACTGTTGAATAGCCCAGAAAGAGTAGCAAACCTGCCTGCTGATACTATGCCAACATTGGAGAGTCACATAACTGTAAGTGACACCACTGAAGGACGTCATTATGTTGCAAATCCTTACTTCCATATTGTTGATACACAGGGTAATCAATTACCTTATATCAGCGAACAGGATGAGATTTACGCCAATGATAATGAGATTCGTATCTTGAAACTTATAAACGCTGAGGCGGATTACAAATCACAATCTTTGCAATTACCTTCCGCGCCACTTCTTCTTGAGCATCAAGAAAGCGGTGATTACACGATCGACTTACGACCTGAAATAACGCTTGCAAACGTTTCATTTAACGTGACCCATGCGAACCTAGAAAAACGTAAAGTCTTTGGTGATTTGCGCTTCCGTCAGGCGATGTCCATTGCCCTGAATCGTGATGAAATCAACGAAGTTGGCTTCCTAGGACAAGGCATTCCTAAGCAATACATTGGATTTTCACCTACTCCATCTTTTGTTGATCCGAAGTGGGAAAGCTACATGATCCAGTACGACCCTGATGCCGCAAACTCCTTACTTGATGCAATTGGTTTGAAAGATATCGATGGCGACGGAATGCGTGAGCTGCCAAACGGTGAGAAGCTAATTTTAAACATGCAGTTTGCTACCCAAGGCGTTGCCGGAGAAGTCGTTGAGCTTGTTGGTCAACATTGGTCCGAAGTTGGTATTCAATCGACGGTTAAAGAGGTTACCCCAGACGAGTATCGTGGTTCTCAGTCGTCTAATAACCTTGATGTAGGTTCGTGGCGTAAGAGCCAGCCAATGGCCATTGTTTTAGGTAACAATGAGCTTTGGGTACCTCCATTTGAAAACTACTTTGGTCACCGCACCGGTATGCTGTGGGCTGAGTACGTTGATTCTAAAGGTGCTTCCGGTGTGAAACCACCGTCTTATGTTATACAGCTGATTGATGATATTAATTCCTTCCAATCTACTATGGCAGGAACTGCAAAGTCCGATGAGCTAGGTGCTAGAATGGTTGAAAACATGGTTGGCAACCTGCTTTTCATTGGTCTAGTACAGGCACCAGCGCCGGTATACCATCGCAATGCTTTGAAAAACTTTCCGATTTTCAAAACACACTCTTACGAGTACTATAGAACGTACCCGTATAGAGGCACTCAATGGTATTTTGACGAGTAACATTGCTTGAAACGCACTTTTGTGCAATAAACGGGTTGGGTGGTGATAAACACCCAACCCTTTTTTTGAAATCATTTATTTTTATCACTTTTTTAGCTTGTACAATATTCACTAACTAAACCACTTTGCCTTTATGCTAAAGTTTTTAAAGTTCACTCTCACTCGAGCAATATTATCCTTAATCACTCTGCTTACGGTTTCTATTATTGTGTTCACGCTTATGGAGATGGTTCCTGGAAACTGCGCGGAGCGCTACCTAGCATTTAAAAATACACAGGGCCAAAACATAACTCTTGCGGACATCGCTGCTGAAGAAAGGAGGCTTGGGCTTGACAGGCCGTTTATAGTCCGCTGGGGATCTTGGACGGGTGATGTTTTTTTTAAGGGTGAGTTTGGCGAGAGCTGTATTTTGCGCTTAAATATTAATCAGCTCCTCAGTGATAAATTTTGGATTAGCCTTGGGATATGTTTCGCTGCTTTATTTTTTTCCTACCTTGTTGCTATCCCCGTGGGGATATACTCTGCAACCACAACCAACGCAATCAGTAACAACGTCATTCGATTTATAAGCTACTTAGGATTAGCGCTACCAAATTTCTTACTTGCACTCATCATCATGCTGTTTTCGACCATTTATTTTGGCGAATCCCTAACCGGCCTTTTCTCCAAAGAATTCCGTGATGCTGCATGGTCTTTAGCTAAGTTTCAGGATTTTCTCTCCCGTGCTTGGCTAGCAATTTTTGTGCTTGGCTGGTCAGCAACTGCTTTTGCAATGCAAACAGTGCGCGCACTTATGCTCGATGAGACCAGCAAACTCTATGTTACCGCTGCATCTGCTCGAGGTCTTTATGGGCGCAAGCTGTTATGGCGCTACCCAGCTCGCCATGCCATGGGGCCAGTTATTAATTCACTCGGCTTTGATTTAAACCGAATATTTAATGAATTGCCCGTAGTGGCATTAATATTAACCCTAACAGAGGCGGGAGCATTATTGATCGAAGCACTGGCAAGGTCAAATGACCAACAACTTGCAGGTGCAATTATATTCTTACTAACCGCGAGTATTGTTTTAATGAACTTCATCACTGACATAATGCTCGCACTGATGGACCCTCGAATTCGCAAGGGCCTGATAGGCTAATAAATATGAAACTATTTTTTTGGAAAAAGAAACCCTCTGGTGACAAGCAGCAATTAAAAGAGGCTTATTTCACTGCCTCTCAAGGACAGCTAATTCGTACGCGTTTCAAAAAAAATCGCTCCGCAAAGATTGCCGCTTGGGTGTTAACTTTAATGATTTTAGCTGGCTTTTTTGCTGACTTTCTCTCGCCCTATAGCCCGGATATGTCCGGACGTGATAAGCAGTACGAAAATGGCCCACCTCAATTCCCAATTTTTTGGGATGAAAATGGATTTTCCGCCCGACCCTTTCTCTACACCACGGAACGTTACCGCTCAATCGAGACCAACTTTCGCTGGATATTATCCTATAATCGAGACAAGCGACGCTACTTGGAGCTCTGGGTTGATGACTGGGAATACAGCTTTATTGACATCGGCTGGGATTTGCCCGGCGATTGGTTTGATGTGGATATTAAGATGCTTACCTCTACCAAGCACCTGTTTGGCATGAACGAAGGAGGCATTCATCTATTTGGCACGGACAAAACTGGGAAGGACATCTTTTCACGAACACTGCACGCTATTTATACCTCCCTCGCAGTAGGTACTCTTGGTGTGCTTATTGCCTTTGTTTTAGCTCTGGTTATTGGCGGGGTTTCAGGCTACTTTGGTGGCTGGATTGATTCAGTCCTGCAAATGTTTACTGATGCAATTCGAACGGTGCCGCCCATACCTTTATTTATGGCGTTCGCTGCTTTTATGCCGGACACCTGGAGTTCCGAAACTCGATTCTTTTTTATCGCCAGTGTTCTCGGTCTTATTGGTTGGCCAACTCTAGCACGGCGAATTCGAACCCATCTGCTTACCGAACGAAGTCAGGAATACGTACTAGCAGCTGAATTGTGTGGCGCTAAACCCAGTCATGTCATTCGCAGACATTTATTGCCAAGTTTTACCAGTTATATCATTGTGGACTTAATGATTACATTTCCTTACGTTGTTCGCTCTGAAACAGCACTGAGTTTTATTGGTCTCGGTTTAACCGATCCTGTTAACTCACTTGGCTCTCTAATGCAAAATGTGTCCAAAGCAGATGTGCTACTCAACTATCAATGGTATTTCATTCCCGTTATCTTCTTTATTGCTTTTATATTAGCATTCGTATTTGTCGGTGATGGCCTCCGGGACGCAGCAGACCCCTATTCTCAAACTAAAAAATGACATTATTAACCGTAGAAAATTTAACTATAGAATTTGACACTGATGAAGGTCGAATTACCGCAGTCAACAATATATCGTTTGAAGTAAATTCTGGCGAAGTACTAGGAATCGTTGGCGAATCTGGGTCAGGGAAATCGGTTACCGCTAAATCGGTAATGCAACTTAACCCATCGAACACTGTCTACAGCGAGGATACAAAAATTCTTCTGGATGTGGATGGTGAATCAGTTGATGTACTTGCGCTTAAGGGTGGCAAAGAACTGCGAACAGTTAGGGGTGGCTCCGTATCAATGATTTTCCAAGAGCCCATGGCTAGCTTTGCACCTGCAATTACCATCGGCGCTCAAATGGTTGAACAACTGTTACTGCATAAAAAAATTTCCAAAGCTGAAGCCATTAAAATCTCAATTGAAATGCTCGATAAGGTTGGCATATCGGATGCAGACAAGCGCTTTAAACAGTACGCATTTGAACTTTCAGGGGGTATGCGACAACGGGCGATGATTGCTATGGCGCTCTCCACTAATCCAAAATTACTGATTGCGGACGAACCCACTACAGCGCTCGACGTTACCATTCAAGCACAAGTGCTCGATTTGATGAAAGACTTAGTGGTCGAATTCAACATGGGCATTATTTTTATAACTCATGACCTTGGGGTAATTGCCCAAACTGCAGATAGAGTGGCCGTTATGTACTTGGGGGAACTTGTTGAGCAAGGTAGTGTGCGTCAAGTGCTGAAAAATCCAACACACCCCTATACTCAAGGTTTAATAAATGCCCTGCCAAAGTTAGATGATCTTGATGCTCCGTTAACACCTGTTCCAGGAGACATACCTAGCCCCTTAGAGCGTCCATCTGGATGTGTTTTTCATACTCGTTGCGCACTAGCAGAACCCCGCTGTTCTGAATCCATACCGCAAATGACAAACCATGGCGAGGGTCACTCAGCAGCTTGCTTTGTCACTGCTGAAAAAGCAGAAGCATTATGA
>Ga0208335_1000497_pt1 | contig 13997 bp, 15 predicted proteins | sample DeeseametaMP0759_FD_184202 | JGI IMG/M metagenome (GOLD analysis project Ga0208335, IMG submission 184202) | Marine microbial communities from the Deep Atlantic Ocean - MP0759 (SPAdes) | ecosystem: Environmental > Aquatic > Marine > Oceanic | place: West of Cape Town, South Africa, South...
ACCCAATGTAATTTTAGCTGAAGATGTACTTTTGACACTGGGTGCTGGTGATGTTCATAAAATACCGCATGAGCTGATAGAGCATTTTGGACATCATTAGTGACGCTCTTAATAAATGAACCAATGTCCAAACACTGCTCGCTTAGGGCTGGCGGTCTGGCTAGTGAATTCTTTGCACCGGCAGATACCAATCAACTATCAAACCACCTAAAGAAAAACAAAAAAACGGTTTTTTTCATTGGACTGGGTAGTAATTTGCTCATTCGAGATAATGGTTTTGATGGGCTGATTGTACACACCAAACACTTAAAAGGCCTTGGGTTTGATAAAGGCGTAATAACAGCCGAAGCTGGTACAACACTGGCTAAACTTTCTCGATTTGCAGGAGCAAATAATAAGCACGGCGCCGAATTTCTCAGCGCAATTCCAGGCAGTGTTGGTGGCGCTCTAGCAATGAATGCAGGCGCTTTCGGTTCAGAAGTTTGGGAATACGTTGTTTCTGTCAAAACCATTGACAATAGTGGCAATGTTCAACAAAGATTTCCTGATGATTTTGCCATCGCCTATCGTAGCGTTAAAGCAAAATACCCTGATGAATTCTTTATAAGCGCTGAGTTTGACTTTAACCAAGCTGAAAAAAACATTGAAGCGCGTGACTTACTGAACAAAAGAAATGCTTCACAGCCTATTGGCTTGCCAAGCTGCGGCAGTGTCTTTAAAAACCCTGACAATAACTTTGCCGCAAAACTCATCGAGGCTTGTAATTTAAAAGGTTTTTGCATTGGTGGTGCTTGTGTTTCTGAGAAACACGCTAATTTTATTATCAACCAAAACTCTGCCACTTCCAAGGATATAGAAGCGTTAATTAAGTATATTCAAACAACTGTAGCAGATGTGCATGGAATTGCCTTAGAACCTGAACTGGTGATTATATGATTGCAGTATTAATGGGTGGCTATTCTGCCGAGAGAGAAATATCATTGATGAGTGGTATGGCCATTTATGATGCACTTGTAGCAAACAACGTTGAATGTTTTGCTTTTGACCTCACTGCAGATAATATCAAAACATTATGGGATAAGAAATTTGACAAAGCTTTCATCGTGCTCCATGGTCGCGGTGGCGAAGACGGTTATATTCAATCCTTATTAGAAGGTAGAGGCATTCCATTCACTGGCTCCAACAGTTCCGCCTCAGCATTATGCATGAATAAAGCGATTACCAAAGAAGTTTGGCAACAACATCTTTTACCTTTATCGCCATCCATTGTTACAAGCAAAGAAAATCCGCCAGAGAATATTGATATTCCTCTACCTTGGGCAGTCAAGCCCATTCTAGAAGGATCCAGCATTGGAATTAGTAAGGTGGTTAATACGGATCAATTAGATGCTGCTCTTAATTTGGCGTGGCAATATGGCGATGCGCTGATAGAGCACTGGATTGATGGTGCTGAATACACCGTTGCTATCCTTAATGGAGAGGCGCTGCCAAGTGTAAAAATTATTGCTGATGTTGAGTTTTATGATTACGATTCAAAATATTTTAGCGATAGCACACAATACCTTTGCCCCTCCGATTTAACTGATGAGGAGGAGTCCTACCTAAAAACAATTGCAATGGAGGCATTTCGTGCAACTGGGGCCTCAGGTTGGGGGCGAGTTGACTTTATCATCGCTGAAGACAAAACACCTTATTTACTCGAAATCAATACCGTGCCAGGTATGACTTCGCACTCGCTTGTGCCGATGGCTGCTAAAGCAAGGGGTATAACTTTTGAGCAACTCGTTCTCAGTATCCTCAATGGCTAAACAACGAGTCAATCGCTTAGATAAGCAGAAAAAACCAATTAAAGTTGTTGTTCAACAATTGGGACGGAAACTGCCTTTTTTACTACTCATTGTGGCCATTGCTGCCATTGGTTACAACCTTCATCGCTCTCATTTATTTGATCCTAAAATTAACTGGACAATTGATGAAAAACTTAACCGAAGTGACGCCCACTACGAACAACTTATTGCCCCTCTTCTTGGTAATAAATACTTGATTAACTTGGCTGAATTAAAAGACAGTATTGAGGCAGAAGCCTGGGTTTCTAATGCGCAAATTAAACGTCTTTTTTGGAATAAAATTGATATTAAACTTAGCGCCCATATCATAGCGATGCGCTGGCAGGACAATGGTTATATATCAACTAAAGGTGTTTTATTTAGACCAGAAACACTGGAAATATCACAAACACCTTTAGCGGTTGTTGATGAAGATAAAGTGCTTAAATTCTATAAGGATTACCAGCTTTATCAAACCATTGTTGAGCCACTCGTCATTACAAAGTTTGAGCGTAACCAAATAGACCGACTTAGCATTGAGCCCAACGTTGGAATTATTTTAGGACACCAAAATCAAGAACAACGCTTAAAGGATTTTGTTAACGCTTATAGCAACTTAAAGCAAACCTCTAGGAAGATCCGAAAAAGAGGAATTTTTGATATGCGCTACGCTAAGGGTTTTTCGCTGAGTTATTATCAGCAGTAATAATACGATAACAAAAAGCAAGATTAACGCCAGACCAATAAAAAATAATCACCTGAACAAGCAAAGTAACATAGGTATTCAGGCCCAAGGCATCGCTAATAATGCCGAAAAGAAAGGCAAACAATATCGGCAACAAGACTTGCATTAAAAACAAGTTAACCTGAACAATAAAGGGCAGTTTCCAACGTAAGTTAAGCGCCTTTCCTAAAGCAACATTAATAAAATTAAGTGTTTGCGGTACAATCAAAAAATAAACAACTAGTTGAACAAAGATCATTCCTGTGAGCGCAGTAGGAATCATAATGGCAAAACCAATCAACATGGTCAGTCCAGTGTATTTGGCAATCCTACTAAATTCAAAGGTATTACTTAAAACAGATACAGAGCCTACACCTAGCATAACTAAACGGGCTAATTTAATTGAAAGTAAAGCATAGCCAAACAAGAATAAGAGCATGTATATTAGCGTGTTATCTGGCACATTAACGTTGGCATCTACTTGGCCCATAAATAGCTGTTGAGTTAGAGCCATAAGTTCGGGCAAAACAAGCAACAAAGGAGATGCAAGAACTAGGGGAATAATAGAGATTTCTATGACTTTGCGCCAATGTATAACGATAAAAGCAAGACTGGCTAGAATGGTTTTCTTTATCGGTAATATCATCAGCTTAGATCCGAATTAACAACGCTAATTGTAATATTTAACTTTTGCCCCGGGTGAATAATATTCGAAGCTCCAAGCGCATTCCATTTGCGTATCTGCGATATAGTAACATTGTATCTACTAGCAATTTTGGATAGGTTGTCACCTGACTTGATCTTGTAAGTAATTTTACGAGTTATGTCTAGACCAGTTCTGGCAATTTTAGCGAGCTCTGTTTGATTTTTATTCGTCAACCGTATAACTAATTCTTTGCCAATCGAAAGAGGGGTTGATGGTTGAATATGATTCCAGCGTATAAGATTATTGATACTGGTATCAAATTGCTCAGAGATTTTCCACAGACTGTCGCCTGAGACAACTGTATATATTAATTTTGAATCACCTTTTTGAGCATTGAGCCTGCTCTTTTCTCTTTGCTCTTCCGACAACGCATAATACGCTTCGCCTTGTTGCGCTAGCGGCACAATGATATACTCACCTGCACGAATGATATCGTCTCGCAGACCATTTACACTGATAATTTGTTCTAGTGTTGTATTGTATTTGCTCGCTAACAAATTGAGGCTTTCACCCGATTGAATTTTGTGACGAACCCAACTGAGTTGAGGTCGATCGCCCGACTCGTTTAACTTTTTCTCAAAAACTGATGCAACAGAATCTGGCAGCAATAACGTAAATGGCAAAGTGCTTGGGGTCGCCCATCGCCTTAGGCCTGGATTGTAAGTATAAATATCATCAATAGTAAGGCCTGTCCACTGAGCGATCAGTGCCAAATCAAACTGAGAGTCTAGTTCAATTGCTTGAAGATAAGAGGTGTTATTAATTCTCTCGAAGCTTTGTTTATAGCGCGTCGGATCTTGAAGAATTTTCGCTACGGCTAATAATTTCGGCACATAGCGCTTTGTCTCGTTTGGCAGTTCCAAATGCCAAAAATCGGTTTTTTTACCGCTTTTTATATTTGCATTGATTGCTTTTTGAACGCGTCCAGGACCGGCATTATAAGCAGCAATTGCCAACAGCCAATCACCGTCAAACAACTGATTTAGGTTTTTCAAATATTTAACAGCGGCTTTAGTGGATGCAAGTACATCTCGTCTACCCGCATACCACCAATCTTCTTCAAGGCCGTATAATTTTCCTGTCGATGGGATAAATTGCCAAAGGCCAGCTGCTGTACCATGAGAATATGCAAATGGATAATAAGCAGACTCAACAATTGGCAGTAGGGCAATTTCAATTGGCAAGCCTTCCTTTTCAACTTCACTCACTACCAAATGAAGGTATGGTTGTGCACGCCTGCTAACCCTTTGAAGATAATCTGGATGTTTTATAAACCAAGCAATATGCTCATCAACTTGTTGTTGATTTTGACCGACTAAGCGTTGATGATTAGCAATATAGTGCCAAAGATCGGTCTCATCACTATAGATTTTTGTTGGCGGTGTAACATCAATTAAATTACTTAAATTTTTGACATTATCAAGACTGCTTTGGCAGCCAGACAGCACTAAGACAAGTGTTAGTAAAAGAACACGCACTATTTTGTTTTACTGGCGCAAAGTGGCGAATCTGGCGAACTTTGGCGCACCTTCCATTCACTCGGCGTATAAGTATGCATCGCCAAAGCGTGGATGTGACTTAACTCTTCTTTAAAGAGTTTATTAATAAAGCGATGACGATCAATGAGTTTCATTTCGTCAAAAACATCACTCACAACAACAAGCTTAAAATGTGATTCCGTAGCTGGCCCTGAATGATTACTTGATTCGTTAATCACTTCAAGGTGGCTAGGCTCTAGGGCAATTTTCAATTGTTCTTCTAGGTGAGATTGCATACTAGTCATCAGCGTTTTCCTCAAAAGCATATTCAAATGCATCTGAATAAAAGTTTTTCTTCGACAAGCCTTTTTCTATACAACCACTGGCTGCAGCCCTGACCATTACCGGTGGCCCACAAGCATAAACTTCATAATCAGATAAATCCGCAAAATCTTGGGCGACGACTTCATGTACGAAGCCTTTTTCACCTTGCCAAGCGCCGTTGGTTTCTGACAAAACGGGCACATAGCTAATTGTTTCAAACTCATCGGCCCACTCTGCAGGTAAATTAGAATAAATATCTTCTTCGGCTCTAACGCCCCAGTATATATGTATTGTTCTTTGAGACTCGATAGCAATCAAGTGTTCAACAATTGCCTTAATAGGGCCGAACCCAGTACCGCCTGCAATTAGGACAACAGGTTTATTACTCTCCTCTCTTAAAAAGAAGTCACCCTTGGGACCTTCAATTCGAAGAATGGTCTTTTCGGTCAAACTGTTAAAAATAAAATTCGTAAATTGACCATCTTCGACCAATCTAACGTGAAGTTCAATTAAATTAGAGTTGGTAGGCGCATTGGCAATTGAAAAAGCGCGAGGCTCAAAATCAGAATGCTCTAAATCCAAATACTGACCTGCCAAATATTGCAAAGATTGAGCACCAGGAATCTTAAGCATAATTTGAATAACATCGTGATTAAGGCGATTAATTTTATCCACCTTACAAGGTAGTGATCGAACCTCTATATTGGCCAAATCATCCAATTCATCTACATTGATATACAAATCACTCGTTGCTTTGCATTGACAAAGTAAAGCCATATTAGCCTCTAAGTCTTCTTCAGTAATGGCTGGTGGTACTTCTCCATCGTATTCTATATCGCCATTTAATATAACGGCTTTACACTTACCACAAAAACCATTTTGACAGCCATAAGGAAAGTTGAGCCCATGCGCTAAAGCATCATCCAGAACCGGTGCATCACCAGTACTCTGAAAAGATTTTCCACTCGCCTGATTTAAGACTGTAAACATCGTATTGAACAATAAAAAAAATTCAGTGGGTATTATAAAGTTAAGTTAAGCAACTTGCTTGCTATTACGCAACTTATGCCCTATGGGTATAAAGTTAAGTTAAGCAACTTGCTTGCTATTACGCAACTTACCCTAAAGGGGGCTACGCAGCACCCCATGGGTATAATGTAGAGCCTTGCAATATAAGCCTAGTATTGATATGAGTTTATCGCCTAAACATTCGGTTATTTTTTTAATGGGGCCGACCGCTTCTGGAAAAACAGAGCTGGCAATTGAATTGTGCAAACATTTTGATGCCTACCTCATTAGTGTGGATTCGGCTCTCATCTATCGCACCATGGATATTGGTACAGCTAAACCCGACGCTGAAACCCAACAAAAATACCCGCATGCACTGGTCAATATTTGCGAGCCCGAGGATTCTTTTTCAGTCAACGATTTTATTTCTCAAGCAAAAATCCATATTAATTTAGCAATTGAACAAAATAAACTGCCTATCTTGGTTGGCGGTACTTCGTTTTATTTTCACGCGCTTGAGTACGGACTTTCGGATCTGCCAGAGTCAACTGATGAATCAAGGCAACATTTCACTGAACAATTAAAAAATCTTGGTAGTGAAGGATTACATAAGCAATTAAACGTTATTGACTCTATCGCTGCAAAAAGAATTCATTGCAACGACTCACAAAGAGTAACGCGCGCTCTCGAAGTGCATTATTTGAGTGGAAAAACACTGAGTGAATTGCAAGGCAACAAAGATGGTAATGCGCTCAACTATCCAATTAAGAAAATTGTATTAATGCCCGATAGAGCAAAGCTTCATCAGAGAATTGAACAACGGTTCAACAAAATGATTGAGGCTGGGTTTATTGATGAAGTTAAGAAGCTTCGAGAGAACAAAAAACTAAATTTAGATTTACCATCCATTCGTTGTGTTGGCTATCGCCAAGCATGGCAATATTTAGACGGTGACACCACCGAGAGTGAAATGATTGAAAAAGCCATCATTGCAACTAGGCAGTTATGCAAACGTCAATGCACTTGGTTGAGGCACGAAAAAGACGCACTTACTCTTGCTGAGGCAAGCGTCGGCAAAGCAATAGAATTTATTGAAAAAGAAGGCGCTTAAAATCCTCCCCGCGGGCGTTAAAATCTTCATACATATCAAAACTTGCGCAAGCCGGTGAAAGTAAAATAGCCCCACCAACGGCATAACACTTGGCAACCAAAACCGCCTGTTCCATTGTTTGTACAACCTCAACCACACAATTGGTAATATTTAAAGAAAAACTCTCAGCCGCTTCACCAATTAGCACAACGGCCTCAGTTTTTTCACCAATTAACTCAAACATCGCTGAATAATCCTCTTTTTTTGCAATCCCCCCAGCAATCAAAACAAGGGATGAATAGTTCTCACTCAGTGCATTAATAGCCGTTATTGTAGAAATAGCATTAGTCGATTTCGAATCATTAAAAAAATCTACACCGTCCGCATTGGTCACCCACTCTAAGCGGTGAGGTAAGCCTTTAAAATCTAACACTGCTTGCACCATCACCTGGTTTGATAAGCCGGCAAGACGCCCCAATGTGAGGGCCGCAAGAACATTGCTCATATTATGCTTACCAACTATCTTCAGATTCTCACTGCTAAAAAGAGCATCACCTTTATTGAAGAAAGTAGTGATGCCTTGATCGACTTCAACTCTAAATTCACATTCTTGATTATGCGCCTCCAAGCCAAAGCAATAATCCCAGTCAACTGTAGAAGTGGTATTTTCATCAAGATTAATCACCTTATATTGACAATATGGATAAAGGCTCATTTTTGAAGCGATATAGGCTTCAAAGTTCGGATAGCGATCCAAATGATCTGGTGTGATATTCAAAACTAGCCCCGCTAGCAAATCCAATGAATTTGTATAATCCAGCTGATAACTTGACAATTCAACAACATACAAATCGACATCATCAGCCAAGGCATTCATAACTGGCGTACCAATATTGCCACAAATTGCTGTATTTTTACCTGCATAAAGCCCCATTTCGCCTACGAGCTGGGTCACGGTTGATTTGCCGTTAGAGCCACTGATACCAATAATTGGCGCATTGGCGTAACGAGAAAATAACTCAATATCACCTATCAATGGAATGTTTTTGACTTTTGCCCAAACGATAATTTCCTCTGACATAGAAATTCCTGGGCTAACAATAATTTCATCAATCCCTTCGAGTAGGTTTTCTTGCCAAGGCCCTAATTGATATGAAGCACCCAAACACACGTCATTAAAGCTCTCAAGCATTGGTGGAGATAAACGAGAATCGGCAATTTGAAAATTTACTTGTTGATTCAGAAAAAAACGTGCAACAGATATACCTGTTAAGCCCATACCTAAAACAAGTTTCAAATCCTTCTCCAGGTTTTAATGAACGTAAATATCACAGTTTTTCCTTGCTTTTTTAGTCAAAATTGACTATATTTTACACTTTTACTTTTACTTCAAATATTATGCGCTCAAACATTCAAACAGCAAGTAACGCAATTGTTATCAATCGTACCCTCAGAAACACTTATCAATTACTTTCGGCAACCCTGCTTTTTAGTGGTGTGATGGCTTATGTATCAATGGCGATTAACTTCCCCCATCTTGGCTTAATGACTCTCGTTGGTTATTTTGGTTTACTGTTTTTAGTGACTAAACTTAGAAACTCTGCTTACGGTATTTTGGCAGTGTTTGCCTTAACTGGCTTTATGGGTTTAACGCTAGGACCAATCATTAGTATGTACCTGACAGCATTTTCCAATGGCGCCGAATTGGTGGCAATGGCAATGACTGGTACTGCAGTTATCTTTGGCACTTTGTCAGTCTATGTACTGGTTTCTCAAAAAGACTTTAGCTTTATGGGTGGATTTTTAGCAGCAGGTATTATGGTAATGTTTTTGATGGGTTTGGCTGCGTATTTCTTTAGTATGCCAGCATTATCTCTAGCCGTATCTGCTGGTTTTATTTTGTTGATGAGTGGACTAATACTCTACCAAACAAGTGTAATCATCCATGGCGGTGAGACCAATTACATTATGGCGACAGTTACACTTTATATTTCGATTTATAATTTATTCCTTAGCTTACTTCATATTCTAGGTTTTGCTGCTGGCGACGATTAGTGATTGACGTTGATGGCTATCGCGCTAACGTTGGTATTGTTCTCACAAATAACAAGAAGCAAATACTTCTAGCAAAGCGATACAAGGAAAACTCCTGGCAGTTACCACAAGGCGGTGTCGACGAGGGGGAAGACATATTCGATGCCCTTTATCGAGAACTCGATGAAGAAGTGGGCCTTGCAAAAGAGCATGTTACTGTGCTTGCAAAAACACCTAAATGGTTACGCTATGATCTGCCAAACCGTTACCTCAGACCCAACCAAAAGCCACTTTATGTTGGTCAAAAACAAGTGTGGTTTTTACTAAGGTTAGACTCTTCCGAGAAAAATATTTGCTTAGACTCTCATGCCGAGATTGAATTTGATGATTGGAAATGGGTCGATTTTTGGAGTCCTGTCGAAGCCGTCATCGACTTTAAAAAAAATATTTATGAGGATATGTTAAAAGCTTTAGCACCGGTGTTGTTTGATAATAAACATCATATTCCATCCGAATTTTCACGCCCTCTCAAATGCACTGCCATTCGGTTTGACGACTAAGTCAAAGCATTTTTGATTATTGCTACAGGTGTGAGTATATGCGCTTGTACAAGTTGAGTGGCGCCCTTAATATCACGCTCTAATACCAAATTAAGCAACTCTGTATGCTCCTTCTGATTCACGCCAAGCGTGTCGATATTGGTCACATTTTCTCTGAGCCAAAGGTTACGGTATCTTGTTGATTTTTCAAACAAAGATTGTCTTATCTGCAACAAGCGAGGTGAAGCACAACCTGTTACTAAATCACTGTGAAAAGCGCTATGGCGCTTCTGCCATTCTTTGAAGTCGATGTTCGCCTCAGTGCTGCTTTTATTTAATCTGTGCATCGCGGCCAAACAATTCGCTTCCCAGTAGTCATCACCTTTTTCAATCGCCATTTGTATACAAAGCGCCTCTATTTTTGCTCTAGCTTGGTAGATATCTTCCAGATCATCTATTGAAATATCGCTGACGTAAAACCCCCTTTGGTTCTCTGAGACAACCAAGTCTTTAGCAATCAATTGACTTAAGGCTTCACGCAACGGGCTTGTACCCACTTCATAGCGCTCCTTTAGTGTTTTAATATGCAACTTCTCACCTGGTAAATACTCACCTTCTAGGATGTCACCAGTCAGGGCTTCTAGTATCTGTGCGGCTGTATTTTTTGTCGATGTATTCATTTCAGTTCTTCACTCAATATCCACAATCTTCAACATGATAAATGCTCTATAGCATTTGATGTAATTAATTGCATTTTACCATAAATGTCGTTATAATACTATAATGTCGACATTTTAAAAAAACAATCAATAACTATGAAAAGCAACCAAACAATAGGCTTTAGCGTTAATCCACATCCGAAAAATGAAAGGTTACTAGTTGTGATACTTTCCAGTTTAACCATTTCAAACTTTTGTAAAAGAATTGCGGAGCAAAGTGTACAGTCAATTGAGTACAAGCCTTTTTTGCGTTTTCATGTTGCTAATTGCCTTAACCAAGAAACCAATAACACCCTTGGTGATTTCCTGCTCAACACTGTCAAAGACCGAAAAACTGGTGCAGTTTTACTTCAGTGTGAATCACTTGATTCTAAAACACTAAACAGCATGGACTTTATTGATTTCAATATTATGCTTTCTACTGCAATTTCTCATCTTATTGGTGTACCAAACCTTGACTCCATGTCAGGTAAATTCTATGCACGCTTTAGTGTGAAAAATGAAGACAATAGTGACAGCTACCTTCGTCAAGCTCATCGCCGTATGGAACTTCACACTGACGGCACCTATGTTAAAGAACACACCGACTGGGTTATTATGCAAAAAATTCTTGAAGTGGATGTCGAAGGCGGACAATCGCTGCTATTGCATGTCGATGACTGGCAGGATCTGGATAAGTTCCACAACCACGCAATAGCCAAAGAAGATGTTCAATGGTCATCACCACCCAGTAAAAACATTGGTTATAAAGCCTATCACCCTATTTTTTTAGAAGAACATAGCTCAGGTGAAGCTCGCATGTCGTTTATTGATCAATTTGCTGAGCCACTCAATATTGACCAGGGTTTGTACCTTTATGAAATGGGTAAATCTTTGGAAGCAGAAACCAATACTTTTGGGGTTGGACTGTGCGAGGGCAGTATGCTTATTATTAACAACTATTGTTGGCTTCACGGTCGCGATAAATTTATTGCCAAAAAGAACCTTCATAGAGAGTTGTTGCGCCAACGAGGCGCATTTATTGAGAACGCACTTTATGAGCAAAAAGCGGTATAGTACTAACCAATAACTATAATTCTATTTTAATATGTACGATTTCATAATCATCGGCGGGGGTATCGTTGGTGTTTCTACAGCCCTTTCATTGATAACCGAGCACCCCAATAAAAGGATTCTCTTACTTGAAAAAGAGCGCTTATTTGCTACCCATCAAACAGGGCACAATAGTGGTGTAATCCACGCAGGGGTTTACTATCAGCCCGGGAGCCTAAAGGCACAGTTTTGCAAAGAGGGTCTAAAGGCAACAATTGATTTTTGCACAGAACACAACATCCCATTTGAACAATGCGGTAAATTGTTGATAGCGACCACACAAGTCGAGCTTGATCGAATGCATGAATTGTTTGAGCGCTGCCAGAAAAACGAAATTGAGGTTGAATTACTCAATAAACATCAACTTAAACAGATTGAGCCAAATATCACCGGCCTTGGCGCTATCTTAGTTAAATCCACAGGTATTGTTGATTACCAAATGATTACGCAGAAAATGGCTGAACAGTTTGAGGCTTTAGGTGGGGAATATTTGCTGGATACTCAAATCACCAACCTTAATGAAGATTCAAATTCTGTTGAAGTGGTGACTAAACATGAAACATTCAAAACAAAATATTTGGTTAGTTGCGCCGGTTTAATGGCCGATCGCATTGTTACGCTGCTGAACATACCCACCGACTTCCAAATAATTCCTTTTCGCGGCGAATACTATCAACTCCCACAAAAGTATAATCAACTTGTTAATCATCTAATCTACCCAATCCCTGATCCAGAGTTGCCCTTCTTGGGCATTCACTTAACAAAAATGATTGATGGCAGTGTAACTGTTGGGCCCAATGCAGTTCTTGGATTTAAGCGCGAAGGCTACAACAGAATTAACTTCAGTTTTAAAGACTTTTTACAAATGCTTTTCTTTAAAGGCTTTTACAAAGTAATCGGACAAAACCTAAAATCAGGCATTAAAGAAATGCTTAACTCTTTTTACAAACGAGGCTATCTAAAACAGGTGCAAAAATACTGCCCGTCAATCAATCTCAAAGACCTTCAGCCTTATCCTGCAGGTGTTCGAGCTCAAGCTGTATTAAAAGACGGGACGCTGGTGCACGATTTTCTTTTTGCAGAAAGTAAGCGCTCCATCCATGTTTGTAATGCACCTTCACCAGCTGCAACTTCTGCCATTCCCATTGGTGAGTACATCACCAAAAAGGCAACAATCGAATTTGATAAACTACCTCAGTAAGAAATTTCTCATACTTTGAGCAAAATTATCAGAATCAACATCCTTATAACCCCTATCAAGCTCAACAAGAGCAGGATCAACAATCTCCTTGGGGATTACTGATGAACTGCGCTGTATTAATAGAGCTTTATTGAAATCAACTAAAAACTCAGGGTGTGCCTGCATGGTTAATACCTTATCGTCAATATAAAAGCCAGCGCATTGACAAAAATCAGATGCTGCGTAAACTACTGCACCTTTTGGTGGTATTGTAACTTGATCTTGATGCATTATATTTAGCATAATTTCAGAGTTTAAATTATTCATATAATGGGTTTTATCTGCAAGCTTATAAGTATCAAAGCCCACACCCCAACCTTTGGCTGATTTTTCCACCTTCCCTCCCAGTGCTTGAGCAGTTATCTGGTGTCCAAAGCATATACCTAACAGAGGGCTATTGGAATTAACGATATCAACAATCAGTTGACTGAGTTGTTTAATCCATGGAATTGACTCGTAAACGCCATGCCTCGAACCCGTGATAATCCATCCATCACACTCGTCACAACTTATGGGAAACTCGTCATCACAAATTTCAAATATTTTAAAATCAAAAGATTGTTTTTTTGGATCCAACAAAGCGATAAACATTTCTGCATAACTGCCATAAATATCTATTAATTCTTCTGGGGCTTTACCAACTTGCAAGATTCCAATTTTCATATTTTTTATCGTTAAATCAATTTGTGATCACATTATTGTACACTTTTTAACCTATAATATTTTCATAAATACCAATAATTTCATATAAAATATAGACTTACAGAATATTTTTGTGATCACAGTAATTTTATAGATAAGGATAAGCGGCTCATGAGTGATTTTGAAGATGTAACCACAGACCAGGCATTCAACAAAAAAAGCCTTTATGGCAGAGATGGCGAAATGACTTACGGTGGTGCACTCAGTTTTTTGCGTCGCAAATACACCAAAGATTTGAACGGTGTTGATATTACAATCAGCGGAATTCCCTTTGATGCTGCAACAAGCTTTCGCCCTGGTGCCCGTTTTGGTCCAAAGGCAATAAGAGAGGCTTCGGTTCAACTGGCAGAATTACTTGCCTTCCCTGATGGTATTGACCCTTTCAAAACTTTAGCCGTTATTGATTATGGAGATTGTTCGCTAGATTATGGTTATCCAACTGAGGTGGTTGAACAAATACAACAACACGCTAAGAGAATTCTTGATTCTGGCAGTGAAATGCTGACTTTTGGTGG
>Ga0208335_1000498_pt1 | contig 13988 bp, 7 predicted proteins | sample DeeseametaMP0759_FD_184202 | JGI IMG/M metagenome (GOLD analysis project Ga0208335, IMG submission 184202) | Marine microbial communities from the Deep Atlantic Ocean - MP0759 (SPAdes) | ecosystem: Environmental > Aquatic > Marine > Oceanic | place: West of Cape Town, South Africa, South Atlantic...
ATGGCGATTTTCTGTCTTTCTGAAAACCTAATAGAGCTTGAAGAGAGATTGGGCAACATCATTGTTGCTTATACGCGTGAAATGGTTCCAGTGAGAGCTAAGCAAATCAAGGCTCATCATGCGATGACAGTACTTTTAAAAGATGCTTTCAGACCAAATATCGTACAAACATTAGAAGGCAATCCAGCGATTATTCACGGCGGTCCATTCGCCAACATCGCTCACGGTTGTAACTCAGTAATTGCGACTAAAACAGCACTTAAAATGTCTGAGTACACAGTAACAGAAGCAGGCTTCGGTGCAGACTTAGGCGCTGAAAAGTTCTTCAACATTAAGTGTCGTAAAGCAGGCCTAGCACCGGATGCGGTGGTATTGGTTGCAACAATTCGTGCATTAAAGCACCAGGGCGGCGTTGCTAAGGCTGATCTAAACGTAGAAAACACAGAAGCACTACTGAAAGGTTGTATTAACTTAGGTAGACATATTCGCAACTTAAGCCAGTTCGGCGTACCTTTAGTTGTTGCTATCAATAATTTTGTTACAGACACTGAAGCTGAGTTTGATGTTATCACTGAATACTGCAAGCAGTTCCACGTTGACGTGAGTGTTGCAAGTCATTGGGAGCACGGCGGTGATGGTGCGATTGACTTGGCTGAAAAAGTGGTTGCATTAGCTGAATCAGGCGCCTCTCAATTCAAGACACTTTACGACGATGAAATGCCATTATTCGAGAAAGTTGAAACAATTGCTAAGACGCTTTACCACGCCGACGAAGTATTGGCTGATAAAGTGGTTAGAGACAAGCTTGCTTGGTACCAAGACAACGGTTTTGGTCATTTACCAGTTTGTATCGCTAAAACACAATATTCATTCTCAACAGATCCTCAATTACTAGGCGCGCCTACAGGCCACTCTATGTCAATCCGTGAAGTAAGATTATCAGCGGGTGCGGAATTTGTAGTAGTAGTTTGTGGTGCGATTATGACAATGCCTGGTCTACCGAGATCTCCTGCGGCAGACAAGATTCATTTGGATGAAGAAGGCCTAGTACAAGGTCTGTTCTAGGTCTAATGGCTGTTAACGATACAGTTAACTACGACATTCACAAGGTTGAGAATTCAACCGTACGGAGTGCTAGTGACTGTATCGCAATAGAAGAGCCCCTTGAGATTATCATACGATATTTCTCAAATGGAGAGTGGGTTGAGGAGCCATTAATGGTTACCATGAGAACGCCGGGCGATGACGATTCATTGGTTTCCGGTATTCTGTTTTCTGAAGGTGTCATTAATGACAAAAGCGCAATTGAAAGTATTGCGCCAAGAGGCACTAATAAAGGCCTCTACGATGTTGATAATTCTTTGCTGGTGACACTGGGCAAGGGGAATCAACTGGATTTAAAGAATTTGCAGCGCCATTTTATGGTGAGTTCGAGCTGCGGAGTCTGTGGAAAAGGCACGTTGAATGCGATTGAAATTGCCTACGAGCCCCAGATAGAAAAATCACTGCCCCTTGTGAACGTTGATTTGATTACAAAATTGCCTGATATATTGAGGGCAAGACAAGAACAGTTTGCCAATACTGGCGGCGTTCATGCTAGCGGCCTTATTAGTGCTAGCGGCGAGTTGCTGCATTTGGCGGAAGATGTAGGTAGGCATAATGCGCTAGATAAACTCATTGGTTATGTTAGGTGTAGGGATATGCTTAATCCGAGCGAACAATTTGTCATGTGTTCGGGAAGGTTGGGTTTTGATATCATCCAAAAAACACTGATGGCTGGTATAGGAATGATAGCTGGAATTGGGGCGCCAACCTCATTAGCCCTAGATTTAGCAAGGAAATTTGATATTACTTTGATTGGTTTTATCAAGAAAAACAAATATAATATTTACAATGGTGCATGGCGCATCAAACAGTCTTAGGAGATTGAATGTCTAGAAATATCAGTTTATTGTCAGGTAAGAAAGACGACAAAAACCCCTTGTTTGGTAAAATTTCGGCAAGCCCTACTGAGGCAACCGACAACCAGTTAGCTGGCGAGTACAACTTAGGTGTTTCAACTATCCACAGTACCAAGAGTTTTTATGACTTTTTTAGTGAAGACTTTAAAAGCAAAAAAGTCTACGTATGTACTGGCAGTGCTTGTCTTTGTCGCGGTACACAAGACGCGGTTACTGAAAAGCTAGGCGCTAAATTTGGCGCTGACAGTGTTGGGGAGATTATTTGTTTGGGCAGGTGTTACGAAAACAGTTCGTTCCACTATGAAGGCAAGAATTATTCTGGCGACGATATTAACAAATTAGACGCCATTATTGCCGGCGAGCACACCAGTCCAGCATACACAATGAAGTCTTATTCGGATACTCCATTCCTTGTCGAAGACGCGGTATTCTCTAGCTTTGAGGATTTCAAAGAATTACTAGAAACTTGTTTTGCAGCAGACAAAGCTGAGCTAATCAACACTCTAAAAGAATCTGGCCTACGCGGTCGCGGTGGTGCAGGCTTCCCTACTGGTATGAAGTGGGAATTTTGTCAAGCACAAGAAGCGAGCGCTAAGTACGTGGTTTGTAATGCCGACGAAGGCGATCCGGGTGCATTCTCTGACAGATACCTACTGGAAGAGCAAACGCTTAAAGTATTGTTTGGTATGGTCATTTGTGGCTACCTTATTGGCTCAAAGCAAGGCTTTCTATACATTCGTGGTGAGTACCCAGAATCGATTAAAGCAACCGATAGTGCACTAGCAAAATTGCGCGAGCTCGGTTTATTGGGCGATAATATTCTAGGCACGGGCTTTGACTTTGACATGAGCGTTGTTGAAGGTCAAGGCGCCTACATTTGTGGTGAAGAAACGGCATTAATTGCTTCAATCGAAGGCCGACGCGCCGAAGTGGATGTGCGTCCTCCGTTCCCAACGGTTGAGGGTTTGTACAAAAAACCAACGGTTGTCAACAACGTTGAGAGTTTGGCGGCAGTGCCAGCAATCTTCAAGCTTGGCAGTGAGTCATTTAAGAAGATTGGTAACGGCCGCTCAACAGGCACCAAGCTAATCTCTTTAGACGGCTATTTTAATAAGCCGGGCTTGTACGAAGTTGACATGGCCACACCGATGAGTTACATCATTGATGAGATTGGCGGTGGTTTTAACGATGACATCAAAGTCATTCAAGTTGGTGGCCCACTGGGCGGTTGTGTGCCGATTGATATTCTACGTACATTGACGCTAGACTTTGAGTCGTTTGACGAAGGCGGCTTCTTAATGGGGCATGCGAGTTTCGTTTGTATTCCTGAGTCATTTTCAGCGGTAGAGTATGCCAAACACCTGTTTGAATTCACTGCTCACGAATCATGTGGCAAGTGCTTCCCGTGTCGTTTGGGCGCTACTCGTGGCAAAGAAATGTTACAATCGGCAATAGAAGACAATCAGAAATTCTCAGAAGAGCTGATTCAAGATTTATTAGAGACAATGGAAGTGGGTTCATTATGTGCCCTTGGTGGTGGTCTGCCGCTTCCTGTTAAAAACTTACTCGAGCATTGCGCCGATGAGTTTAAACCTTATATGGAGAAATAATATGTCAGATAATCCACAAGGCGTATTTATTGATGGTGTTGAATTTCCTTTTGATGATTCAACTTCAGTTCTAGAATTTAGTAATAGATCATTGGGTGATAAAATTATTCCAACGCTTTGCGATGATGTCAACTTAAAGCCTTATGGTGCTTGTCGAGTTTGTTCTGTAGAAGTTCAATACAATGAAGATGGCCCTAAGAGAACGGTTGCTTCATGCCACACGCCAATCAACCCAGGTATGCATATTTATACCAACTCTGATAGCATCAAAAAATTGCGTAGAAACATCGTTGAGTTGGTATTAAGTGACCATCCACCCGAGTGCTTGACTTGTGAAGTCAACGGTAACTGTGAGCTACAAGACGTTGCTGCCAGTGTTGGTGTAAGAAAAATTCGTTATGCTAAAGGCGCTAACCATATTGATCGTGAAAAAGATCTAAGCCATGCCTACATGCGCATGGACCTGTCTAAGTGTATTAACTGTTCACGTTGTGTGCGTGCTTGTGACGAAGTCCAAGGTCAGTTCACATTAACAATGACGGGCCGTGGTTTTGAATCACGCATTACAACAGATAATGATATGTTATTTGGTGATTCATCATGTGTTTCGTGTGGTGCTTGTGCGCAAACTTGCCCAACTTCAGCGATTTCAGACGTCTTCCAATCAAAGTCTGTTGAGGCAGATAAAACAGTCCGTACAACCTGTTCATACTGTGGTGTAGGTTGTAACCTAGAAGTGGCTGTTAAGAACAACGAAGTGTTATCGATTCGCGCACCTCAAGATTCAATTAACGCAGGCCACACTTGTTTGAAAGGGCGTTATGCCTTTAAATTCTACAACCATGAAGATCGTTTAACTTCACCATTGATTCGTAAAAATGGCGAACTCGTTCCATGTTCATGGGAAGAGGCTTTTGGCTATATTAAAGATAAGTTTGAGTCAATCAAGGCCGAGCATGGTCCAGATGCAATTGCCGGTATTTCTTCAGCACGTTGTACCAATGAAGAAAACTTCCTCTTCCAAAAAATGATTCGTCAAGTCGTCGGCACCAACAACGTTGACTGTTGTGCGCGTGTTTGTCACTCGCCGACAGCTTGGGGCATGCAACAAGCCTTTGGTACGGGCGCAGGTACAAACTCAACGGCCGACATTCCATTAGCGGATTTGATGATTGTTATTGGTGCGAATCCACTGAATGCTCATCCAGTGACGGGTGCTAAGATTAAACAACAAGCGATGTCTGGCGCAGTCTTGATTGTCATCGACCCAGTTAAAACCGAGCTTGCTCGTATGGCTGACCATCACTTACAGTTAAAGCCAGGTACAAACGTTGCATTGTTAAATATGATGCAGTACTATATTGTTGAAGCGGATCTTCTTGATAAGGCATTTATTGAAGAGCGTTGTGAAGGCGGCGCTGAATTTATCGAGCAAATTAAAGAGCTTGATGTTGATGCAATGTCTAAGATTTGTGGCCTTGATAAGGAAGACGTTAAAGCAGTTGCCATCGCTTATGCCAGTGCCAACAATGCAATGGAATTCCACGGTTTGGGTGTGACTGAGCATTCTCAAGGCTCGCAAACAGTCATGTTGATTTCTAATCTTGCGATGATGACAGGTAACTTGGGTCGTCCAGGAGTTGGCGTTAACCCACTGCGTGGACAGAATAATGTGCAAGGTGCAGCCGATATGGGTTGTCAACCGCACCACGGTCCGGGTTATTTATGGATGAATCAAAAAGAAGTTCAAGATTATTACGAAGATAAATTTGGCGTACCATCGCCAACAACAGACGGTAAGAAAATTCCTGAAATGTTTGATGGTGCGATTGATGGCTCTGTGAAGGCGCTTTGGATTTTTGCCGAAGACGTTGTGCAGACAGATCCAAATACTCACCATGTTAAGAAAAGCATGGAAGCTCTGGATTTGCTTGTTGTGCAAGAGATCTTTATGACAGAAACATCAAAGATGGCTGACGTTGTTCTGCCTGGCACGACATTCCTTGAGAAGAGCGGCACGTTCACTAATACTGAGCGTCGAATCCAGCAAGTAAACGCTGCGGTTAAGCCTCTTGAAGGCTGTAAAACTGACGGTCAAATCATTGTTGAAATGATGCGCGCTCTAGGCTTTGATCAGCCAGATTATGATGCAGCCGAAGTGCTTAAAGAGATTGCTGATGTTGTTTCATTCTTTGAAGGCGTAACATGGGAAGGCTTAGGTGCTAGCCCAATGGGGTTGCAATGGCCAGTGAATAAGAAAGGCGAAGACACTCAAATATTACACATTGGTGAATTCAAACGTGGTAAAGGTAAATTCCATTACTACGATTGGCGAGAGTCTGAAGAGTTAGTTCAGCACAAAGATAAGTATCCGTTTATTTTGACTACGGGTCGTGAACTGCAGCATTATAACTGTGCAACCATGACACGTCGTACGTCAAATGTAGAGCTCTTGACAAAAGATGTGATTATGTTGAATCCGAAAGACGCCCTTGAGAAAGACCTTACAACAGGCGATCGCGCGACATTGAAATCGGATCGTGGTGAAGTTACTCTTGATGTTCAAGTAACTGATCGCGTTAAGAAAGGTGTTGTTCGTACAACTTTCCACTTCCCAGAAGTGCTTATTAATGAAGTCACTAGTGCGGTAACAGACGAAGAAACCCAATGCCCTGAGTATAAAATTGTGGCAGTGGATGTTTTAAAAGCTTCTTAAAAACCTCTAAAAGTAATACCAAAACAAGCCTCATTCGAGGCTTGTTTACTTTTTAATCTAGTAACGTCTTTTGAGTTTTGTTTTATGCAAGATGCGGGTTGCAATCTCCTCAATTGATGTTTGACTGGTGTCAAGAAATGGCACATTGTTTTCAACAAAAATATCCTCAGCTCGCCTAACTTCTTTTCGACATTGGTCGATTGAAGCGTAACCGCTATTTGAGCGTCGCTCGTCTCGGATGTTTTGTAAACGTACGGGATTAATACTAAGACCAAATAGTTTTGATTTATGCTGTTTCAAGACCTGAGGTAAATGCATGGTGTTCAAGTCTTCCTCGATCAAAGGATAATTGGCCGCATAAATGCCATATTGCAGTGCAAGGAATAAGCAAGTTGGTGTTTTTCCTGTGCGTGAAACACCCGTTATAATAATGTCGGCATTGTCGTAATTTTTTGTGTTTAAGCCATCGTCATTGTTGAGGGTGAAATTAATACTTTCAATGCGGTTGGTGTAGGTTTTAGTGTCAGTAACACCGTGTGAAAGTCCGGCTGCTTGAGAGGATTTTTCACCTAGGGCATCTTCTATTTTTGAAATAAAAGTATCAAAAAAGTCAAACACAATACCACCGCTACTGGACAACAAATCACGGTATTCACTACTTATCTGTGTGCTAAAGACAAGAGGTGGTTGGCCGTCGAATTCTAGCGCAATTTTGATTTTATTTACCGCTTTGTGGGCTTTTTCAAGGTTGTCGATGAAAGCCAGATTGACGCGTTTAAACTCAATATTACCAAATTGGGTCAGTAAGCTATTGCCTAGCGCTTCAGCGGTAATACCTGTACGGTCGGAGATAAAGAAAACCGTTATCATGTTGTTATCTTAACAGTTTTAGAGCGCACCTAACCGGTTCCAAGTTTCAATCACAGTATCTGGATTAAGAGAAATACTGGTAATTTTTTGTTCCAATAACCACTCGGCTAAATCGATATGATCGGACGGCCCTTGACCGCAAATACCAATGTATTTACCTTGGCGGTGACAAGCTTCAATCGACATTGAAATCATTTTTTTAACTGCTGGATTACGCTCGTCAAAACCTTCGGCAACTAGACCAGAATCTCTATCCATACCCAGTGTTAATTGCGTCATGTCGTTTGAACCAATAGAAAAGCCATCAAAATATTGAAGAAATTCATCGGCTAAAATAGCATTTGACGGTAATTCACACATCATAATAATTCGCAATCCGTCCTTGCCACGTTCAAGCCCGTTTTCTTTAAGCAGTTCGATTACTCTAGCCGCTTCATCGGTTGTGCGCACGAATGGAATCATTATTTCTACATTGGTGAAACCCATCTCATTTCTCACCTTTTTCAGAGCTTTGCATTCAAGCTCAAAACATTGACGGAACTCTTTAGAAATGTATCGCGCAGCCCCTCTAAAGCCAATCATCGGGTTTTCTTCTTGGGGTTCGTAGCGATCACCGGCGTAGAGGTTGGCGTATTCATTTGATTTAAAATCTGACAGTCGAATAATCACCGGAGAATTGGCAAAACTTGCAGCAATCGTTGCAATGCCTTCTACTAGTTTTTCAACATAAAAATCGACAGGTGTTTTGTAGCAAGATGTCCTATGCTTTATCTCCGTTTGCAACTCTTTTGGCAGCTGATCAAATTCAAGTAATGCCTTTGGATGTATGCCTATGGTATTGTTAATAATAAATTCAAGGCGCGCAAGACCAACGCCTGAATTCGGGGTATTGGAAAAATCAAAGGCGCGAGAAGGATTACCAACATTCATCATAATTTTGACATCAATTTCTGGCAGGGAATCAATAGCGGTGTGTATATGTTCAAAGTTCAAAATACCTCGATATACTCGCCCAGTATCGCCTTCAGAGCAACTTGCAGTGATAGACTGACCGTTTTCAAGAGCAAGAGTTGCATTGCCACAACCAACAATTGCCGGCACGCCTAATTCTCGAGCAATAATCGCTGCATGACAAGTTCGTCCACCTCTATTGGTAATAATCGCTGAAGCTAACTTCATCACCGGCTCCCAGTCTGGATCAGTCATATCAGTCACCAAAACATCGCCTTGCTTAACTTGGTTCATTTCAGACAAGTCTTTAATAACACGAACAACGCCAGTACCAATTTTTTGTCCAATAGCGCGGCCTTCGACCAACACCTCTGATGAATCTTTTAGTTCGTAGCGCTCAATTTTCTTGTGAATTTTTTGGCGGCTTTTCACAGTTTCTGGACGAGCTTGAACAATATAAAGTTTGTCGTCATTGCCATCCAGAGCCCATTCAATGTCCATCGGTCTGCCATAATGATCTTCGATAGCCATCGCATATTGAGCCAATTTCTGGATTTGAGCATCATTTAAACTGAACCGCCTACGAGCGCTTTCATCAACAGAAACAATTTCAACATCCTTACTAGATCCATCACCTGCGTAGATCATTTTGATGGCTTTCGAGCCAAGATTACGAGAAAGAATGGCGTGTTTGCCGGTTTTTAATGTTGGTTTATGGACATAAAACTCATCTGGATTAACAGATCCTTGAACAACGGTTTCACCAAGACCGTAAGCAGCCGTGATGAATACTACATCTTTAAAACCCGATTCAGTATCAATGGTAAACATAACTCCACTGGCGCCTATATCGCTTCGTACCATCTGCTGGATGCCTGCAGAAAGTGACACCATTTCATGTTCAAAGCCTTGGTGTACACGGTAAGATATTGCTCTGTCGTTATAAAGCGAGGCGAAGACTTTTTTAATGGCGATCAGAATTTCATCAATTCCACTGACGTTAAGAAAGGTTTCTTGCTGGCCAGCAAACGAGGCTTCTGGCAAGTCTTCTGCGGTAGCAGAAGAGCGTACGGCAAAAGTTGCCTCACTGCCCAGCTTGTCAACAAGTATTTGGTAGTTATCCTTAATTGCAGCCAACAAGACCTCAGGTAGGGGTGCGTCCTCAATCCATTGTCTGATCCTCGCGCCGGTTGTCGTTAATGCTTCAATATTGCTGGTATCAAGGTCACGAAGCAAATTGTTGATTTTATCTTTGAGGTTGGCGTTACTTAAGAATAATTCAAAAGCGCTAGCTGTAGTTGCGAACCCACCAGGAACACGCACATCTTTTGCGCTTAACGCGCCAATCATTTCACCCAAAGAGGCATTTTTACCGCCAACCTTGTCAATATCATTCATATCGACGTCATTTAGCCAAACTACGCTTTGATTCACCACAGCTCCAAGTACTCAAAAATATATAATAATGAACCCAATATTGATAAAAATATCGGAGATTATCATTATAACTAAGTTTAATTTTAATATACTAAACATGAAATAATTTATATTTTCAGTTGTAATATAGTAAAAATATTACTTTATTTGAACGACTCTCTGGAGATTAGTAGTTTGTATAATGATGGTAAAGTTTTTTCGGTTCTTATGAGCTTATTAGGGCACTTTCCAGCAAGGAATATATTAAAAAAAATGTATAATACTGGGTTTCTCAGCAATTAAGGTTTCACAATGTCAGAACAAAGATTATTAGCTAATGCAATTCGTGCCTTGAGTATGGATGCGGTGCAACAGGCTAAGTCTGGTCATCCAGGTGCCCCGATGGGCATGGCTGATATTGCCGAAGTGTTGTGGAATTCTCACCTTAAATACAATCCAAGTAATGCCAAATGGGCAGATCGAGACCGTTTTGTACTTTCCAATGGCCATGGCTCAATGTTGCTTTATTCATTGTTGCATTTGACCGGTTTTGATCTAAGCATTGAAGAGATAAAAAATTTCCGTCAATTACACGCCAAAACACCTGGCCACCCTGAATACGGTTATGCAGATGGTGTGGAAACGACAACTGGCCCATTAGGTCAAGGTATCAGCAATGCAGTGGGTATGGCAATTGCTGAGCGCACTTTGGCTGCAACTTTCAATAAACCGGGTCACGCAATTGTTGACCATTTCACTTATGTTTTTATGGGTGATGGCTGTTTGATGGAAGGCTTGTCTCACGAATCCTGCGCTATGGCTGGCACGTTAGGTCTTGGTAAGTTAATTGCATTCTGGGATGACAACGATATTTCAATTGACGGCCACATTGGCGATTGGATGGAAAAAGGCGTTCCAACTCGTTTTAAATCTTACGGTTGGCATGTTATTGCCAATGTTGATGGTCACGATGCTGAAGAAGTAAATGCGGCAATTGTGGAAGCAAAAGCGATGGGTGATAGACCAACATTAATTTGTACGCGTACTGTAATCGGTTTTGGCTCGCCAAACCTTGCAGGTTCGCATCATTGTCATGGAGCGCCTTTGGGCGATGAAGAAATTGCCAAAACACGTGAGCAATTGGGCTGGAATCATCCGCCATTTGAAATCCCACAATCGGTTTATGACGGCTGGGATCACAAGGTACAAGGCGCTGAAGATGAAGAAGATTGGAATGAAAGGTTTAAGGCTTATAGGGCCTCTTACCCTGCTGAGGCGAGCGAATTTGAGCGTCGTACAGCGGGCGAATTGCCAGCTAATTTTTCTGAGGAAATGGACAAATATATTGCCAAAACTCAAGAAGAAATGCCTAATATTGCTTCTAGAAAAGCATCACAAAATGCGATTGAAGCTATGGGCCCTGTTGTGCCAGAGCTGTTTGGCGGTTCAGCGGATCTAACGGGTTCTAACCTTACTAATTGGTCGGGCTCAGTGGTTGTTAACCACGACAACGCCAAAGGTAATTATATTTCGTGGGGTGTGCGTGAATTTGGTATGGCTGCGATGATGAATGGTATGGTTTTGCACGGCGGCTTTAAGGTTTACGGCGCAACTTTCTTGATGTTTATGGAGTATATGCGCAATTCACTACGTATGTCGGCATTGATGAAAATTGGTACAATCTATGTTTATACGCACGACTCTATCGGCCTTGGTGAAGATGGCCCAACCCACCAAGCGGTTGAGCAGATTGCATCGATGCGTGTGATTCCAAATTTCCATACTTGGCGTGCTTGCGATGCCATCGAGTCAGCGGTTTCATGGAAAATTGCAATGCAAAGAGGTAGTGCGCCAACAGCATTAATATTCTCTCGTCAGAATTTGACTCCAATGGAGCGTACAGTTGAGCAAGTGTCTAATATCGAGAAGGGCGGTTACGTATTAAAAGATTGTGGCGGCGATGCTGATATTATTTTGATTGCAACAGGCTCTGAAGTCTCGCTTGCAGTCGATTCAGCAATAGCGCTATCGGATAAAAAAGTTCGTGTGGTCTCTATGCCATGTACGAATGCATTTGACGAACAAGATCAAGTTTATAAAGATTCGGTGTTAACAGTGGGCGTTAAACGTGTTGCGATTGAAGCCGGCGTTGCTGATTCTTGGTATAAATACATTGGACTTGATGGTGGTGTAGTTGTAATGACAACGTTTGGTGAGTCAGCCCCTGCGGGTGACTTGTTCAAGCATTTTGGTTTTACGGTAGAAAAGGTTGTTGCTACCGTTGAGTCGGTATTAGGTTAATTTTTTTAGGAGTTAGAAAATGACAATTAAAGTAGGCATTAATGGTTTTGGGCGTATTGGTCGTATGGTTTTTCGTGCTATTGACCAAGATTTTGATGGTCTAGAGGTTGTTGGCGTTAACGATTTATTGGACAATGATTATTTGGCTTATATGCTTAAGTATGATTCTGTTCACGGTCGTTTTGGTAAGGATGTCGTAGTTGAGGGTAATAATTTCGTTATCGATGGTAAGAAAATTCGCCTAACAGCAGAGCGCAACCCAGCAGACCTGAAATGGAATGAAATTGGTGCAGATTTAGTCATCGATTGTACCGGCTTCTTTTTGACTGAAGAGGGTTGCCAAGCACACCTTGATGCTGGCGCAAAGAAAGTTATTCAATCAGCCCCTTCAAAAGATGGCACACCAATGTTTGTATACGGTGTTAACCACGACACTTACGATGGTCAAGCGATTATTTCAGCAGCCTCTTGCACAACAAACTGTTTGGCACCGGTTGCCAAGGTATTGAATGATAACTGGGGTGTTAAGCGCGGCTTAATGACAACGGTTCATGCAGCTACTGCAACACAAAAAACAGTTGACGGACCCTCAATGAAAGACTGGCGGGGAGGTCGTGGTATTTTAGAAAATATAATCCCTTCATCAACTGGTGCTGCAAAAGCGGTAGGCGTTGTATTGCCAGAATTAAATGGTAAGCTAACAGGTATGTCTTTCCGTATACCAACATCAGACGTATCGGTAGTTGATCTAACAGTTGAGCTAAATTCAGAAGCCAGTTATGAAGAGATCTGTGATGCAATGAAGAGTGCTTCAGAAGGTGCAATGAAGGGTGTTCTTGGTTACACAGATGAAAAGGTTGTTTCAAGTGATTTTGTTGGCAGCACATATGCTTCAATTTTTGATTCAGGTGCTGGCATTGCGATGGACCCAACTTTTATCAAAGTGGTTTCTTGGTATGATAATGAGTACAGCTACACTTGTAACTTGCTTCGTTTGGCTGAGTTTGTAACCCAGTAATTACTGCAGGCGGAGAGCGTAATGGGCTTAATAAGAATGACTGACCTGGACTTATCCGGTAAGCGCGTTTTAATCAGACAAGATTTAAATGTGCCTATAAAGGATGGCGAGGTTAGCAGTGATAAGCGCATTCAAGCCTCTTTGCCAACAATTGTTCTAGCTTTAGAAGCGGGCGCCAAAGTAATACTTACTTCGCATCTTGGCAGACCTACTGCTGGTGAATTTGAGCAAAGATTTTCTTTGGCGCCAGTGGCTAGACATTTATCTAAGTTGTTGGGCCAAGAAGTGAGGCTTGTTGCAGATTGGCTTGACGGTGTTGAGCTTAGTGAGGGCGAAGTTGTCCTTTGTGAAAATGTTCGATTTAACGAAGGCGAAAAAGAGAACGATGAGGCGCTTTCCAAAAAGATGGCGGCCTTATGTGATATTTGTGTACAAGATGCCTTCGGTACAGCGCATAGAACCCACGCTTCAACACACGGTGTGACCCAGTTTGCACCAATCGCTTGTGCTGGCCCACTACTGGTTGGTGAGTTAGATGCATTGACAAAGGCCCTAGATAATCCTGCACGACCTATGGTGGCGATTGTTGGTGGTTCTAAAGTGTCGACGAAATTGACCGTACTAGAGTCTCTTTCAAAGATTGTCGATCAATTGGTTGTTGGCGGAGGAATTGCTAATACTTTTATTGCCGCACAAGGCAATGTTGTAGGTCAGTCTTTGTGTGAGCACGATCTGATTCCAACGGCTCAGGCTTTAATGGAGGACTGCCAGATTCACGTACCAACAGATGTTGTTTGTGGCAAAGAGTATTCAGAATTCGCGACAGCTGAAACTAAAAGCGCTGCCAGCGTGGCTGACGACGATATGATCCTAGATATTGGCCCAAATTCTGCTCAGGAATTGGCCCAAATTATGAAAAATGCAGGCACTATTGTTTGGAATGGTCCATTGGGCGTGTTTGAATTTGACCAGTTTGCGAATGGCACTGAAGTTTTAGCGCGAGCTATTGCTGATTCTGATGCCTTCACTATTGCGGGTGGTGGTGATACGCTGGCTGCGGTTAGTAAGTATAATATTGAAGACAAAATCTCTTATATTTCAACAGGCGGGGGTGCTTTTTTGGAATTTCTTGAAGGCAAGAAATT
>Ga0208335_1000501_pt1 | contig 13955 bp, 11 predicted proteins | sample DeeseametaMP0759_FD_184202 | JGI IMG/M metagenome (GOLD analysis project Ga0208335, IMG submission 184202) | Marine microbial communities from the Deep Atlantic Ocean - MP0759 (SPAdes) | ecosystem: Environmental > Aquatic > Marine > Oceanic | place: West of Cape Town, South Africa, South...
GAACCTTAGTGTTGATCAATAGATTGCCCGCTGCAATACAGCCATCGGCTTGCGCTACTGCGTTAGTGCCTAGAGTTTCTAAGCCCGTAAAGCTGGCACTTCGACCCTGATTATCTACAAGGGCCAATTGCCGATAATCGATAAAATCACGGCGATTAATAACACTATCCAGCGCTTGCTCAGCGCTTGATCCTTGAGCTATATAATCCAGCATTAAATTACCTAAGCTTGGATCGGTAATATTTTGTGTACTCGCAGCACCGACACCAGCACGAACCCAAGGACAGCGGCTTGCAACACAAATACTTGATGAAGTGATTGCAACGCCCACCATGCCGGTTTTTTCACAAAACCCCGAAATTGAAAAAGTCACGATCAGTCCTCCTTTAAGGTTAATTTTTGACTTTGAGCATCAATTATTAAATCCACATTGACGGCGATAATGCTCATTCGCCTTCAGGAATCACCGCTTCAACGTCAATCTCCATAACCATTTCTGGCCTAGCTAAGCCCTGCACAATAAGCCCTGTGGAGCACACATGAATACCTTTAAGCCATCGTCCAACGACTTCGTACACCTCTTCACGATAAGCGCGATCGGTGATGTAGATTGTGACCTTACAAATATGCTCAAGTTTTGAGCCCGACTCTTCCAGCAATGTCTTAACGCACGCCATAGCATTTTCTGTTTGTGCCGCAGCATCGCCGATGCCAGTCACATTGCCATCTAAGTCAAAAGCTGTTTGACCACGTAAGAATACATGGTTACCGGCTCTAACGGCCATACAAAGGTCGTTATCCATACCTTTTCCTGGGTACATCTGCTCAGTGTTAAATTTTCTAATTTTTTTGTGTGCCATAGTATCTCCATTATAAATCTGTTTAACTTTAAATTGATATTATCAAGGCTTGATGTGCCTACACACTTTTGTTAGTCTGGAACATTGTACGTCTGATAGTTACGCTGTATGACTATCTGATCCGCCAAAAACTTGGCGTCATGCCAAACACCCCAAATGAACGAAGAGCCTCGTTTTGACTGCCATGGTAGACCCAGAAAATAAACTCCGGGTTCGCTAGAAATACCACGCTCATGCTTCGGTCTGCCTTGCTCATCGAACGCGTCAACCCGTAACCAGCTGTAATCAACTTTAAATCCTGTTGCCCAGACGATTGAAGTGATCCCAGATTCTGCCAAGTCTAACTCAAGAATGGGGTTTGTTTCACACGTTGGTTTCGAATCAACTATACGGGCTTCAGGCTCCTCAGGAAAGTCAAGACCATTACGGATGATATAAGCATCAGCCTCGTCTAGCACCGATAAAGTGTTCGCATTACCTTTTGAAAGATTGTCTGTAAGGTCCGTCGCGAAGCTTATCACACCATCTTTAAACGACTCTGTCATACCAACGAGCGTCATCCCCTGTTCTGCAAGTCGCCTAAAATTAACAGTATGACCGCCGCGAGCACCGCTCACCGCAATAGTAACGTGCTCCGTGCCAGGCTCCACAGTGACAATTTCCCACTTACCAAGAACACCCAACCACCAAACAAAGTCACGCCCACGATAACTTCGTGGAGGAAGATCGTGCGGACCAACGGAGAGGTAAACAGTCTTACCTGCACGCAAAAGTTCATCCGCAATCTGTGCGCCTGATGAACCAGCTCCAACCACCAGTACCGAACCTTTTGACAATTGCTTGGGATTTCGGTAATCACTGGAATGGATTTGCCTGACTCCTGCATCTTCAGGCACGACGGAGGGAATAATAGGGATTTGAAAAGGGCCAGTGGCGGCAATCACGCTGTTAGCCTCAATCACTCCATCCGAGGTTTCGACACGAAAGCCCGGACAACCTACATTTTTCCGCACCTCCCTGACCTCTACGCCACAGCGAATAGGGGCTTTAATCATTTCTGCGTAGTCAACAAAATAATTTGTAACCTCATCCTTTGATGCGAATGCATCAGGATCAAAACCTGAGAACTTCATACTCGGAAACCGATCATGCCAAGCGGGGCCATTAGCAACAAGAGAGTCCCATCTTTCTGTGCGCCACCGTTCGGCAATCCGGTGTCGCTCCAAAATAAGGTGTGGTACGTTACAATTACTTAAGTGTTCGCTCATGGCCAAACCGGCCTGGCCACCACCCACCACAAGCACCTCTATTTTCTCAATCGACATTTATAGTTCCTGTTATAAACTTCATACACTTCTCATCTACACGTAACTTAAGAGATTTTCATGTTCTATTATGACTTTAAATTAAGTATATACTTCCGTCTAAATAAAATAAAATATTAAATATTTTCCATTTGCATAACTATAATATTGTTATTACTCTAAGCTAATTTAATGACAGGCATGCTCCGAATCACATTCAAGCAATTGCACTACTTTAGTGTAGTGGCCCAAGAGCAGAATATAGCTGCCGCAGCGCGAAAATTATTTATCTCTCAGCCAGCAATAACAAATGCTTTGAAATTACTCGAAGGGAATCTCGACACCCAACTGCTAATACGCCACCACGCTCGAGGTGTTACCCTTACCAGTTCAGGCAAAGTCTTTCTAGTCCGCGCTCGAAATTTATTAGCTCAAGCACATGAATTAGAATTGAGCACTATCGATTCGGGGCCAATGCTGCGCGGCAGGCTAGAGATTGGATGTTATAGCAGCCTAGCACCCATGTATATGCCTCGATTAATCACAGAGTTCTTAAATCTTCACCCCCAGGTTGATTTGCGCTTACATGAGTCAACCCGGGGAGATTTGATAACCGGCCTAATGGAGGGCGACCTAGATTATGCATTTACTCCTTGCCATAGTTTAGGACAAGACCTAATACAGCAGCTCTTGCTTAAACGCTATCCTTGCGTCATATTGGGCTCCAATCATCCACTGGCTTCACAAACCAAAATTCACTTGAGCGAGCTGGTTGATCACCCTATGGTTTTATTAGACTTCGACTCCAGTCGAAACTACTTTATCAATCTTTTCCGCACCCATGGCTTAGAGCCTTGGATACGATATTGGTCGCCGTCGTTTGAAACCGTAAGAGGCCTTGTTGCAAATGGTTTAGGCTACTCTATTTTGGTTACTCGACCCAAGGCAGATTTTGATTACAACGGCCGACCTTTGTTTGTGCGTCCTATTGCAGAAGATGTTGAGGCAGATGAACTTGGCTTAATTAGCGTTGTGCAGCGCCGCCCCACCAACTTGATGAAAGCTTTTCAAGAGTTTTCTGTAGAGCACTTCAAGAAGATTGAAAAGGTTGAACATTCATCTACAGATACCCATCACGTGATAAGTCACTGATTGTTTCAATGATGCTCTCTCTGAGTATTGCGACTAATTTATCTACTTCTTCTCTTGTCATCACTAACGGTGGTGATAACACATTCATGTGCGCTAAAGGGCGAACGATCAGGCCGCGTGATTGGCAATGAACTGCAATACGATTCCCAACACCTGCGTCTGTATGAATAAGTTCTTTGGTTTGTTTATCTGCAACATTCTCGATGCACATCATGAATTTTCTACCTCGCACCTCTCCAACAATATCAAGGTCTTCAAGTGTTTTTAGTTGTTTCTCAAAATAATCACCAACATCATTCACATGCTCACATAAATTCTCCCTCTCCATAATTTCAATATTTTTAAGACCTGCCGCACAGCAAACAGGATGCCCAGAATATGTGAACCCGTGAGTGAACAATGCGCCTTCCGCCTGAGGTTTACTAATAACGTCATAAATGTCGTCCGATAGTATGGTTGCACCCAGTGGCAAATAGCCAGAAGTCAGCCCTTTGGCGCAGGTAATAATGTCTGGTTGAAAGTCAAATTCATCTTTCGAAGCAAACATGTGGCCGAGTCGACCAAAACCTGTAACCACTTCGTCTGAAACATAAATTACACCGTACTTTTTGCACACCTCTAGCGTGCGTTTATGATAACCGGGAGGCGGCACAATAACCCCGCCAGCACCCATGATTGGCTCGGCAAAAAAGGCAGCAACATTGTCTTCCCCGAGTTCTAATATCTTATCTTCCAACTCTTGAACCTTGGTATCACAAAAGCCTTCTAAGCTCATGTCTTCAGGGCGTCGATAAGGGTTGGGGCAGCTAATGTGGTGTACCAGTTGTCTGTCAATATCAAAACCAATATGGTCAAATTCTACACCGGTAATTGACATGGCCATATAGGTTGAGCCATGGTAGCCGTCAATTCGACTAATAATCTTTTTCTTGCTTTTTTTGCCCAGTTGATTGAAGTAAAAGTGGATTATGCGAACCGCTGTATCATTTGCAACAGAACCACCACAACCGTAAAAGACATGATTTAAGTTACCCGGTGCAAGCTCTGCAAGCTTAGCAGCTAAAGCTGCGGCTGGGGGCGTAGTATGATGGCCAAAGGTAGAATAATACGGTATGCGTCGTACTTGATCTGCAATCGCGTCTGCCATTTCTTCTCGGCCGTAACCAATATTAACACACCAAAGACCGCCAATGCCATCCATTAGTTGTCGCCCATCACCGTCGGTAACGGTAATGCCAGAAGCATCGGTTAAAACCAATGATCCCTCCTTTTTAAAGGTGGAAAAATCAGTCCATGGGTGAATAAAATGATCTTTGTCTTGTTGCCAAGTTTTTGTTGTTTGTTCATTCATGAGTATCTCCCTATAGGTTACAAATTAATATTCTATCCAGCAGGTCTTTAGTCCACTGTATTTATCAAATGCATGCAAAGATAAATCACGGCCAATGCCCGACTGTTTAAAGCCGCCAAAAGGTGTCATAGGACTTAATCTATCACAAGAATTAACCGACACAGTGCCCGCAACAAGCGCATCAGACACACGCAATGCTTGGGATAAATCATCGGTCCAAACAGATGCTGCTAGCCCATAAATAGAATCATTCGCCATCTGAATAGCTTGGTCTTCACTCATAAAACTCATTACCGCAGCCACTGGGCCAAAGATTTCTTCTTGAGCAATAACATGATTAGGTTCAACCTCAATAATCGTTGGCTCAAGGTAACAATTACTAGTATTAATGTTGAGGCGCTCACCACCACAATATAGCTTGCCTTGAGCAATGCCTTTTTCAACATAGCGCATCACCTGATCGGTATGTTCGCAAGTGACCAAAGCGCCTGCAGTAGAGGTGGGGTTTAATGGGTAATCTGGGCGCCATTTTTCTGAGTGCTTCTTTAAGAGTGATAAAAACTCACCTTTGATACTTTCTTCTACCAGCACTCTAGAATTTGCGCTACAGACCTCACCTTGATTAAAGAAAATGGCAAAAGCGGAAGCTTCAGCAGCTGCATCAAGGTTTTTACAGTTGGCGAAAATCAAATTAGGACTTTTTCCACCACATTCCAACCACACAGTTTTCATATTAGATTGGCCGGAATATTGAAGAAACAACTTACCCACTTCAGTAGAGCCAGTAAAAGCGATGCAATCCACATCCATATGTAAACCCAATGCCTTGCCAGCTTCATGCCCCAGTCCTGTAACAACATTTAGCACGCCATCCGGCAAGCCTGCTTGGGTTGCCAATTGAGCCAAACGAATTGCAGTAAATGACGACTGTTCGGCTGGCTTTAGTACAACTGAATTACCTACCGCCAATGCTGGAGCGCATTTCCAAATAGCCATATCCAAAGGAAAATTCCAAGGCACAATAGCACCGACAACACCAAGCGGTTCACGTCTAATCATTGCCAAACTGCCACGACCGGTTGGTGCGACTTCATCGTATAACTTGTCGATTGCCTCCGCATGCCAACGTAAGATTGCTGCAGCACCCGGCACGTCAATCATTAAAGAATCGCTAATTGGTTTGCCCATATCAAGGCTTTCTAATAAAGCAAGCTCCTCAGTGTTTTCCTCTATTAAGTCTGCCAATTTCAACAACATAGCTTTTCTTTCAGAGGGATTTGATTGCGACCAAACTCCGCTATTAAAGGATTGTCGAGCCGCGCTAACAGCCAAATTAATCTCAACTTGAGAGCCTGCAGCCACCTTCGCCAATACTTTGCCAGTAGCTGGATTAATTGCATCAAATGTTACACCATTTTTGGCTGCGACGGACACCCCGTTTATCCAGCACTGATCTGGAAAGAGTTGCTTATCCGCCCTCTTCTGCCACTGTTCTTGACTGATACTCATTTTTCTCCTTGGTTGGATATATTTTGTTATTAAATAGATTTAACGCCAACTCAATATTACTAGATAAGGCTTAATATGCCAAATAATATCCAATCTTACCACGCAACTTTATATTAATAAAATATAAAAAATATTATGTTTAGATAATTAAAATATTGTTAATAACACTAGCTCGAATTAAAATTACCCCCTTTCTTGACTCGGATAAAATGACTGATTTTTATCATTATTAAGACTAACCCTGAACGAAGCCTTCAAGAACATTAACCACATTAACACCAATTTCGTTGACGGCATATCCTCCTTCCATAACGAACAAAGTGGGTAAATTTAACTTTGAGATTCTACCGCCATAATCGATAAAATCATCGCACTGTAAACGAAAAAATGAAATTGGATCGTTCTCAAATGTGTCCACGCCTAAAGAAACAACTAGTGCATCCGCATTAAATGCTTCAATTGTTGTAATTGCCCTATTCAAGGCTTGCAGCCAAAAGCTATAAGGTGTTTTGGGTGGTAATGGAAAGTTGTGGTTGTATCCAAATCCTTTGCCTTCGCCTAACTCGTCACTACCGCCTAAGTGGTAAGGAAAGGCATCCAATGGGTCGCCATGGATTGAGCAAAACATCACATCATCGCGATCATAAAAAATTGATTGTGTACCATTTCCATGATGGAAATCAACATCTAGTATTGCCACTTTGTTTGCACCACTATCTAATAGCGATTGTGCAGCGATTGCTGCATTATTTAAAAAACAGTAGCCGCCAAACGCATCTTGCGCTGCATGATGTCCTGGAGGCCTGCACAAAGCAAATGCTGAAGAATCTCCATCGTTAATAATTTTTACTGCTGTTAGTGCAACGTCTGCTGCACAAAGCGCGGCTTCCCAAGTACCTTCTGAAATAGATGTTTCAGATGCTAGGCAATAGTAACCTACGCGCCCATCAATCTCCCTCGGTGGCACGCCCCGTGACAATCGTTTTGAAGGTATACAGGTTGCAATTGCTTCGCCTTTATAGCCCGCAGCTTTCCAGTCATGCCAACAATTTTCCAAAAAATCTAAATAATCTTCACTATGAATTCTCAGTATGGTCGATCTTGGTTGATTTTCTGGTGGAAGAATTGGACCTAAGTTGCGCTTTCTAATTTCCTTAACAATGTATTCAGCTCTTACAGGGCATTCCAAAGGTGGCACCAACTCACCGCCGTACAGCTCTGTTTTAGAGTCTCGTAAAATGTGTTTTTCGCTATAAATTGTTTTCATAATTAAGCCTCATTAATTGATAACAGCACTTTCTAATACTGCATTAAGCAATACGTCCGCGCCTGCAGCGGCATCTTCTGGACTAATACTTTCTGCTTCATTGTGACTCAGACCGCCCTCACAAGGAATAAAGATCATACTTACCGGTGCAACCGATGCAATTTGACAAGCATCGTGACCTGCACCAGAGATAATTTTTTGATAACTGTAGCCCAAATGTTCAGTAGCAGCTTTTACCTTTGAGATACAATTTTTATCGAATGAAATTGCTGGCGCCTGCCAAATATCCTTGATCGTGTTAGTAAGACCCTCCGCCGCACAAGTCTCACTCACTAAATTCTTAAATTCTTGCTGTAATTTATTTAAAGTAGCATCATCACCATGTCGCAAATCTAGTGTAAAAAACACTTTGCTGGCAACAGAGTTTATAGAGGCTGGTTGCGACTCAATCCGTCCAATAGTATACAGAGCACCCTCTTGCTCTTTAATTATTTTTTGTAAACCTTTGACAATCCTAGCCATGCCAATAACAGGATCTTTACGATAATTCATTGGTGTGGTACCTGCATGCGCACTTTGACCATTAAGAGTAACGTGGCTCCAGGAAATGCCTTGAGCGCCTGTGACAACACCGATGGTTTTGTTATTCAATTCAAGCACCGGACCTTGCTCGATATGTAACTCATAATAAGCTTTAATTGGAAAAGACTTGCAGGGTTCGTTTCCAAGTTGATTGCTACGATGTAACGCCTGCTCAACGCTAATACCATTTATATCTTTGTGTGAATAAATCTCCGATTCCTTAAAAACTCCAGAAAACACTCCGGAACCCATCATAGCTGGTGAAAACCTTGCACCCTCTTCATTCATCCAAACGGCAATTTCCAGTGGATGTTCAGTTTTAATATTATTTTCTTGCAACACACGTAATATCTCAAGTGCACCAAGCACTCCCAAAACACCATCAAATCTTCCACCGCAAGGCTGAGTATCTAAATGACTACCCATTATAATTGGCGCCACGTCAGGATTTTCTCCCTCGCGCCGGGCAAATAGATTTCCCATTGAATCTAGGCGAAAGCAGCAACCTGCTTCACTGGCCCATCTTTTAAATAAATTACGACTTTCAATATCAACATCAGTTAATGCCAATCGGCAAGAGCCACCATGTTTTCCTGGGCCGATTTCGGCCATTTGCATCAGTGATTGCCAGAGTCGATTTTTATTTACCTTCAAATTCATTATTAAAGTCTTATTGATAGGCTTCTTCAATTCATATTTTGTCTGATTACAGAATTGAAATACCGCCTGAAAGTGTTTATCTTATTAAGCTTAGATCTTGCGTTATTAGACATAGTCTAAAAAAAACATGCCCGACCGCTATTTGAAAATCTTTATCAAATCTTTGGCCAGGCATGTCGCTATTTATAACAACACCCTTATTAATTTGTTAGCTTGTTGCTAAGCTTAACACCAACACAAAGGCTGTTATTCAGTTAGACTATTTCATTAGTTCGGTCCAGATTGCTGTGTACAGCTCATTAATCTCAGGAGAACACATTTCGATAAAACGACCATTACCGATATGCTCAGCTGGTATTTGAACCTCTGGTGCCGTTGCCAAAATATCAAGCATAAACGGTGCTGAACCGTCAATAGCATTTGCATACATTGCAAAATTAGACAGCATTGCAGCATTTTCTGGATCCATCACAAAGTTCTGGAACAGTTTGGCGTTTTCAACATTTTTAGCATCTTTTAACACGACAACGCTATCCATCCATAAGACAAAACCTTCTTTTGGATAACCATAAGCAACGGAAGGTGTTTCCATTCTTGTACGCATAGCATCGCCATTCCAGTAAACAGAAGCTGCCATATCGCCCGCAGCAAACTGCTCTTTAATACTGTAGCCCATAGACGACCACTTTGGTTTTGCAGCAACCAATAAATCACGAGCACGCCTCAATGCAGCTTTATCAGAAGTACAAGGCTCACTACCTACATAGTAAAGTGTCATACCCATAATATCGCCCATTTCAGGCGCCACATTAATCTTACCTACAAGCTCTTCTGGCGGTTCAAGGAAGATTGCCGAGGTGTTAATATCGCCCGAATAGACATCGGTATTAACAACCATACCTACACTACCCCATAGCCATGGCGCGGTATAATGTCTGCCTGGATCCCAGTCTGGATTTGTCCACTCATCCATAACATTTTTAAAGTTACTCATCTGGTCTGGACGGGTTTTAAGCAACAGGCCATCATTAATCCAAATTGGCATGTAATTTGCGGATGGAACAGCAATATCAAAACCGTGACCGCCAGCTTTAACTTTTGCTAAGGCTGTGTCGTTTGAATCGTAGTCTGTTATTGTTACTTTAACATCATAAGCTTGTTCAAACTTAGTGATGAGCTCTGGGCTGGTATAATCACCCCAGTTATATATATTTAACTCTCCTGCAGCCGATACGCCTTGACTTGCTAAAAGCATACTTGCAGCAACAGAGCAAGCAATGGTTGAGTTTTTAAATTGTCTCATTTTCTTTTCTCCTATACATTATATAAATTGAATGTTTGGCAATCTCCAATTAACAAAAGACTGCCAAACACTCACCCTTTCTAGCGCTGCTTTTTATTACTGATTAGAAACATAAGTCCTACCAGTATCACCGAAACGGCGAAAAGAGCGCTTGAAATCGCATTAATCTCTGGTGTTAATTCTCTTCGTAACTGTCCCAACATGTAAGTTGGTAATGTATCTTTCCCAGGGGTTTTAACAAATTCTGTAATAACAACATCGTCGAGGGAAATAACAAACGCTAACATCGCGCCCGCCATTATTCCGGGAAGTAATAAAGGAAACGTAACCCTCCTAAAAACACGCCATGGACTGGCATACAAATCTTCAGCGGCACTTTCCAATGATAAATTCATACCTTCAAGTCTTGCGCGGATTGGCAGATAAGCGAAGGGAATACAAAAAGCAGTATGTGCCAACACTAGATAGGCAGAGCCCTGATAGCCGGTGGCAGTTTTAATAGCAGCAAACAAAATTAATAAGGCAACAGCGGTAACCACTTCAGGCACCATTAAAGGCTGATTAATAACGGCATATATCACACTCTGACCTTTGTATTTTTTAACCCTTGTTGTGCCAAGTGCTGCCATTGTTGCCAATATTGTAGAGAATAAGGCCGCCTGAAAAGCAACGGTCAATGACCGGAGGGTCACCTCCTGTACTTGCGAATTATTCCAAGCTGCCACGTACCACTGCCATGAAAAACCATGCCAAACTGAAAGTAACGTAGAATCGTTAAAAGAGTAAAAAATTAATGGTGCCATTGGGGCATACAATAGAAGCATACAAACGATAGCAATAGTGGGAAACGATGGCACATATTCAACGTTGAATCGCTCACTCAAATTCCCTTGGGGATCCTTGCTAAATAATTTAATGGCCATAGCTCGCTCCAGAACGTCCTGCGCTACGCACATAATAAATCATAGCAACCCCTACAATAACCAACAATGTTAGTGACAGCGAAGCACCCAAAGGCCAGTTTCGGCCTTGACCAAATTGAAGTTCAATTAAATTACCAAGCATTAGACTCTTCCCCCCACCTAACATTCTTGGTGTAACGTAGGCACCAATAGAAGGGATAAACACCAAAATAGAGCCCGCAATCAATCCCGGTTTCACCAATGGAATAATCACGCGTTTTAATACCTGAAATCGTGATGCGTATAAGTCATACGCCGCTTCAAGCAATTTAAAGTCAAGGCGCTCAATGGTGGCATAAAGGGGCAGCACCATTAACGGAAGATAAACATAGGCCATACCGATTGTTACTGCTGTTTCGGTATACATAATTCTTAACGGCTCATCAATCAAACCTGTCGATAAGAGCAGGTTATTAACAACTCCGTTATTGCGAATGATTTGCATCAATGCAAATGTGCGAATTAATAAGTTTGTCCAAAATGGTACCGTCACTATAAACAACCACAGATTTCTCTGTTCTCTCGGCCTTGTCGCAATAAAATATGCGGTTGGAAAACCTAAAACCAAACAAATAATGGTTGTAATAACTGAAAGTTTTATCGAGCGCCAAAAAATCGATAAATGTGCATCGGCGGGCAATAAAGTCCCATCAAAAATATCGTATCGCATAAAGACCTGAAACCAGCCTTTAGTCGAGAATTCCCAAACAACGCCCCCGTAATCACCAGCCTGCATAAAAGAGTAAAACAACATAATCAGCAATGGCCCCGAGGCGGCAACCATCAATACAATCAAAGCCGGCGTACTGAGGAGATAATTGCGAATTGTTCTTTGTTTTGTCTTTGAGCGCTCAAGCTCTGATTCGGGCAGCTCAACGATTGATTGGGTATTTTTATCCATTATCTTGAGTTATCAATCACTTGAACATCTTCTGCACTGAAAGCGACACCCACCCTATCTCCAACAACGTATTGTTCACCCTGATTGCTTGCATTTTGCATACGTACGAGAAAATTGGACGCTTCGTCGGAGTTATGGTTCAGTGCAATCGTATAGTGTGTGTCGGTACCAAAAAAACTAACGTCTAGTATTTTTCCAGCCAAAAGGGAAGAATCGGCGTTTTCGGTTAAGCGTGTTTTTTCTGGGCGAATGGCAATGGATATCCCATCATTCAAAACGATATCTTTTTCACAGGGTACCCTTAGAGTTTGACCATGGTTAAATTCTAACAAAATCACTTCTTTATCACTATCGGATTTAGAGGCAGAAGACATTTCTAAAAAATTGGTATCGCCAACAAAGCTGGCAACAAAATGGTCTTTGGGTTTATTATAAATCTCATGCGGTGATCCCACTTGTAATAACTTACCTTCATTAATAACAGCGATACGATCAGACATCGTTAATGCCTCTTCTTGGTCATGAGTCACAAAGATGAAAGTAATGCCAGTGGCATGTTGTAAGCGCTTGAGCTCAATTTGCATTTCTTTACGCAGCTTGTAATCAAGAGCCGATAAAGACTCATCAAGCAGTAACACCTTAGGGTGAGGTGCAAGTGCTCTCGCCAGTGCTACACGTTGTTGTTGGCCGCCTGAAAGTTCGTCTGTACGCCGGTCTTTGAGTTCTTGCATGTGCACCAAGGCAAGCATTTTATCGACGGTTTGCTTTATCTCTTCTTTTGGTTTATTTTGCATCTCCAAACCAAAGCCGATATTTTCAGACACTGTCATGTGAGGGAATAAAGCGTAGTTCTGAAAAACTGTATTAACCGAACGCAGATTAGGTGGTAAATGGGAAATTTCCTCACCATGAAGCAAAATTGAGCCTTGAGTCGGATTTTCAAAGCCGGCTATCAAGCGCAATAAGGTTGTCTTGCCACAACCAGAGGGCCCTAAAAGGGTGAAAAATTCGTTATCAAGGATATCAAGTGAGATATTGTTAAGAGCACAAAATGCATTCTTGCCCTTGCCGTAAACTTTACTTGCCCCGTCTACCTTAATTGCAATATTACTTTCTTTCATTATTCCTCTAAACAGAATTATATATTAAATGTAATCGTGATACGTGATCACAATTATTAAACGTATAACAACTCTAAACTCATTGTATTCTAACATAGTTATTTATTGTGATCACAAATTTTTAAGATCTATAATCTAACATATGATTAAAGAAAACCGATACAAAATACCTGAACGTTGCTAATCATGTATAGACTAATAACTCTACTTCATGGCCGTCACCAACCTACATTAGCCTTTTTATTTGAGTTAACAAATTTACATAAATTCAGTATACGGTATCAAAAAAATATAATAAAGTATTAAATATTATTCATTTAAATAAGTAAATTGTATCTTATTAACCACTCCTGCTAACATTCTATCAATCACTGATTAATGAGATAAAATTCCAGCATTAAAGTATGCTCTTATTACATTTATAATAAAAAAGTCGACAATAATCATGATCACTGCAAACAAATACCCAAAGAGAAATGACCACTAGACCACGTGCTCGCAACTTAGGTCTACCATTTTGTGGACACCCCGGACCAAATAATGCTATCACTGACGTACCAGGAGTTATGGTTGGTTATACAACCCTATCCGATCCCAAAGAAAATATATGCACCGGGGTTACGGCAATTATTCCTCGTGATGATAAAGGGGCGCCCATACCAACTTGGGCTGCTCAATATTCACTCAATGGCAATGGTGAAATGACAGGCTGTCACTGGATCAATGATGCTGGATACTTTATAGGGCCAATCTGCATTACCAACAGTCACTCTGTTGGAATGGTTCACCATGGCGTAACGCGCTGGATGATTAATCGCTACAGTGATTACTTTCAAAATGAGCATGCTTGGGCAATGCCTGTCGTTGCCGAAACTTATGATGGCGTATTGAATGATATTAATGCACAACGTGTAACGGCACAGGATGCTATCAATGCGCTCAATAATGCCACTCAGGGCGAAATTGAGGAAGGCTCTGTAGGT
>Ga0208335_1000503_pt1 | contig 13890 bp, 15 predicted proteins | sample DeeseametaMP0759_FD_184202 | JGI IMG/M metagenome (GOLD analysis project Ga0208335, IMG submission 184202) | Marine microbial communities from the Deep Atlantic Ocean - MP0759 (SPAdes) | ecosystem: Environmental > Aquatic > Marine > Oceanic | place: West of Cape Town, South Africa, South...
TTTCCTTACGGTCCTGCAAAGCAAGGTTGTCGATTTGCAGGACTACCAAAGCCAACGGGTTGTGTTTAATGCCCTTGGCACGCTAATTTGGCAAACGACATAATGCTGTCCTTTGCCTAGGGTTACACTTTATGTCACTAATGAGCATTTTATTTATTGTCTTTTTCTACCTAGCGGTATCGCTGTGTCTGGTGGGTGTGACGCTAAAAGTGATTCAGTACGCAAGCACGCCAGTACCACTTAAAATTCCGACGGCGCCTGCACCATTAACGAAATTTGGGGTGGTCTTGAGAATGATGCGAGAGGTCTTATTGTTCTCCAGTTTATTTAGAGCCAGCAAGTGGACTTGGCTGTTTGGTTGGCTATTTCACTGGGCTTTGGTGTTGCTTTTTGTTCGTCATTTGCCTTACTTTTGGCCAGGAGAGACACCCGAGCTGTTACGCCAAGCCGAGCCTTTGAAGTACGCAGCTTTTCCGCTCATATTTGGTCTTTCGGGTTTATTGGCAAGGCGTTTTTTCGTAGACCGTGTTCGCTATATTTCATCGCCTTCAGACTATCTATTGCTACTACTCTTAATTGCAATCGCACTCACGGGTTTACTGATGACATTTGCCAGTTATTACCCCGATATGGGCATGGTTTACAGTTTTTCGGAAGGCTTAATTACCCTGAATTGGTCAGAATTGCCGAGTGAAGGCATTTTTCTGGCGCATATCTTTATGGTGTTTGTCTTAATTGCAATTTTCCCTATTTCAAAAATGCTGCATGCACCGGGGGTGTTTTTCTCGCCAACCCTTAATCAGGTTGATGATGCGAGGAAAAAACGCCATATTTCGAGCTGGGCTATTGAAAAAGAGAAAAATGGTAAAGGTGGGTAATTATGGCAAAATTTGATACACCAAAATTAGAAACTTACCTAAAAACACCCGCACTCAAAATGGATGCGATGGCAGGTGATGGGCCGTTTAAGGCCAACTCGGACATGCAAAAGTCTCTTGGTTTTCCCGGTGAAAAAGTTGACAATTGGCAGCAAGTTGCAATTGAAAAAATGGGCGAAACGATAAGCAAATATCGTTCTATTCCTGTGTTTCTGGATGCTTGTGTGAAATGTGGCGCTTGTGCCGATAAGTGTCATTACTTCTTAGGCACGGGGGATCCAAAAAATATGCCAGTGGCGAGGCAAGATTTGTTTCGCAGCGTATATCGACGCCACTTTACTTTTGCAGGCAAACACTTTCCTAAGTTGGTGGGTGCAAAAGAACTTGATGAAGCTATGCTTGATGACTGGTACAACTATTTTCATCAATGCTCAGAGTGTCGACGCTGTTCGGTTTTTTGCCCTTATGGTATTGATACCGCAGAGATAACAATGGCTGCCCGTGAGGTGATGAATGTGATTGGCGTTGGTCAAAAATATTGCAATCAAATCCTAGGTAAAGTCAAAAAAATTGGCAACAATCTCGGTATGCCTGAGCCTGCTTTACGAGATACTTTGCTTGATCTTGAAGAGGAAATCGAAGAAGACACCGGCGTGGCGGTGAAACTACCACTCGACAAAGAAGGCGCTGAAATCTTACTAATAACACCGTCGGCTGATTTTTTTGCTGAGCCTCATATTGATGGTTTGATTGGTTATGCTAAAGTTTTTCATCAGTCGGGTGCGTCGTGGACATTGAGTTCTTATGCCTCTGAGGGGGCGAACTTTGGTATGTTTATTGGCAATTATGACATTATGCGCGAGGGCGCGTTACGGATCCGAAAAGCGGCACTTGATTTAGGAGTGAAGCGCATTATTGTTGGTGAGTGCGGCCATGCTTGGCGGGTTGCTTATAGTTTTTGGAATACATTGACTGGAATTGGCGACGGTGCGACGGATGAGTATGCCCTGCAACTTCAAAACCAGTTGGATCAACGCTTTCCACAGCCGCAGCATATTATTGAATACACTTACGATTTAATCCAAAAAGGGCAATTAACATTCGATAAATCTAAGAACGATCATCGAACTGTTACTTTCCATGATTCGTGTAATGTGGCCCGAGGCAGTAATATGGGCGGCGTTGAAAATGGTCAATTTATCCTGCCCAGAGAAGTAATTAAAGCAGCTTGCAATAATTTTGTTGATATGTCGGAAAGCACAATCAAAGCATCAACTTTTTGTTGTGGTGGCGGTGGAGGTTTGTTGGCCGATGATTTGTTAGAGTTGCGCGTCAAAGGCGCATTGCCCAGAATGCAGGCGCTAAAAGAGAGTGAAGAAAAAAGTGGTGTTAATACTTTGGCTGCACTTTGTGCGATATGTAAATCGCAATTTTCAAAAGTCTTGCCGTATTACGATTTTGATCCTTTTATGGTAGTCAGTGTGCACCAACTTGTCAGTGAAGCGCTGATACTTGATGGTGAAAATCCTCAGCAAGAACCAAAGACTTTATAGTTGAGCCCCAAGGATTGAGTAGTAATCTTTAATGCCCTGGAAAATTGCTTCAGCAATTTTTTGTTGCTCTCTCGAATTATTGAGTCGTGCTTCTTGGTTTGGGTTAGAAATGAAAGCGGTTTCCACCAAAACAGACGGAATTGCGGGAGATTTCAAAACAACGAAATTGGCTTTTTGCGGTGTTTTTTTATGAACCGGACCAATAGCGCTTATTTGTTTTAGAATGGTAGTTGCCAGTTGTTGTGATTGGATATCACGGTCTTTGCGAGAAAAATCAGTCAGCATTGTTTTCAAGAATTGGTCGCTATCAATAACCGTTTCAACACCGCCAAATTGATCGACGGAGTTTTCAGATTGCTCCAGCTGTTTAGCCAGTTTACTCACCTCACCTTTCTCGGATAGGCTGTAAATTGATGCGCCCTTAGCGCTTGTACTCTCAACCGCATCCGCATGGATTGAGATAAACATTGTCGCTTTGTTCTTCAAGCCAATGGTTATTCGCTCTGTAAGGGGAATGTAGTAATCACCACTTCGAGTGAGTATGGCCGTAATATCGTCGCTTTTATTGATGACGTTTACCAGTTTTTTTGCAATGGCAAGATTGACGTCTTTTTCACGTGATCCATTTTTACCAGAGGCGCCTGGATCTTCACCGCCATGACCGGCGTCAATAATTACAACTTTGCGTTCAGGTGTATCGTCCAGCTCAATTACACGATCCGTAACAGTTGTCTTAACTTGGAGGTCAACCAAGTCAATCACCAGCCGATGATATTTGTATTTTTTGTTAGGTGAAAGGGTGTAGTGTTTAACTTTAAATACATTATTGGTATAAAAAATGAGCCTTATATCATCACCACTGCGTTTTACTTGAGTTCTTTTGATACGCTCGTCTTCGAAAAATAAGTGAGAAAATGTTTGTGATAGTACTTCGGCATTCTCAACGCTTAGTAAAACATAATTGTCTTTTGCGCTCACGTTAAATACAGTGTCAGCTTCTGTATCAATAACAATTCGAGTATGGTTGGGTGCTGTCCAATAGCGAAAATCAAAAAGCGTCGTTTTTTCCTCAGCAAAAGCTGAAGTCATCATCAGAGATAACACCAGTGTTATGAGATAGCGCACTCAATTACCTTCTTACCAATATCGCTATGGCATTGGATGTTGATTTGTCTTTCGTCGTGATCACCTTTGAGGCTGATAGAAATATCGGCTTTGGCAATCACACCCTTGCCGAGCTCCGGCCACTCGATTAGTTGCAAACTACCTGGGCTAAGGTAGTCACGAATGCCAATATAGTCAAGCTCTTCTGGGTCGCTGAGTCGATAACAATCAAAATGGTGGATGTTTGCTAACTCATTCTGATAGCTTTCAACCAGTGAATAAGTGGGGCTTTTTACCCGATTAAAGCCAAAGAATTGAATAAAACTTTGGGCAAGTGTTGTTTTTCCCGTGCCCAAATCACCAATTAAATAAATCACAAATACGTCTTGTAAAGTCGCGCAACACCTGGCTAAGTTCGTAGCCAGTGTTTGGGTCTCGCTTAAGTTTTTAGCGACTATGTCCAAAAGAGAAAGTAAAGGTAGACAGAAAGCACGACAAGTAATAACACACCTTCTACGCGACTAATAACACCTTCTTTTTTAAACTTGTAAGAAAAAACAAACAGTAGTATCGTCAGGCCAACCATAAATGGATAGTCTCGATTGATGACTTCAACTGGTACATCAAAAGGCAGAATAAGGCTAGGAATTGCGAGGACACCTACGGTGTTAAATAAGTTGGAACCAATGATATTGCCAACAACCATTTCGTGTTGTTTTTTCAATGCACTGCTAATAGAGACTGCCAATTCTGGCAGACTTGTACCGAGTGCCACTATCGTCAAACCGATGAGTAAATCGGAAACACCAAACGAAGTCGCAAGTTCGGAACCACCCCACACCACAAGCTTGGCACTAACGAGCAACACCACAAAAGAGATAATAAGCATAAGCCATACCTTGCCTGTTTGACCTGGCTTAACTTCAATACTAAGATTGTCAAATTCTTGATGGTCGCCTTTTTTAGAGGCGGCAAAAGTGTAAATTAAGAACAAAGCCAACAAGCTCAAAAGAATTAAACCATCATTAAAGCTTAAATGAGCATCCCAAATTAAGATGCCAGCAACGAGTGTTGATGCCATTAAGTAAAGCCATTCCTTTTTTAGAATGTTTTGCTTTACTTTAATAGGTAGGATGATTGAGGTAATACCCAGAACTAAGGCGATATTGAAAATATTAGAACCAAAGGCGTTACCAATACTCAGCTCTGGATGGCCTTCGTAAGCCGCCAATCCTGATACCAGCATTTCTGGAGCAGAAGTGCCAAAGCCAAAAATAAGTAGACCAATAATAAGGGGTGAAATCTTGAAAATATTAGCAATTTTAGCGCCATTGTTGGTGAATTCATCAGCGCTCCAAATAAGCAATATAAAGCCTGACACAAGGGATATAATCGACTCGAACATTTTAGGTGTTTGGCGTTAAGGTGAATTGTAATGAGGTTTATTATAGAGACCTTTGTATAAATCATTTTAGATTTGACAACGGGGTTTCTTATTTTACAGGGCATAATTTTTGAAACTCTACCTTGTTGTCAAGTGATAAAACTTAATACAGGAAAATGGGACAAACCACTATTCCCAAGGGGCTGAGGTAAAAAATGTTAAAAGAAAACAGAAAAATTACCATCAATAGCTAGTGTTATTAAGTGATAAATTTTTCTACTTTTTTTATTCACTTTGTATCACTCAGCAAATTTTTAAATGATTTATACTAAGGTCTCTTACTAAAGGTATACAACATAGAATGACTAAAACAGAGTTTTTAATTGGTAGAGTAGGTCTTGAATTTGACGATGATTTTTATCCAGATGACTTGCCCGAGGATTGGTTTTTTGACCATTACTCAAGCCTGTTTAAGGCACTTGCACTTGCCTTTGATACTGACGAAGACTTGGACCATATCTTTGAAACAATACAAGACGACCTTGGAGACTACTTTGAGCTTGTATTGATTATTGAGGAGAGCGTATTAAAGGACGAATCTCAGTTGAAGCAATTGCTTGAAAGTTTACAGCAATACCATGAAAACTATACTCTATGGTGTCATGTGACGAGTCAGCCTAAGCCAACTTGTTTAAAGTTGATCGAAAATAATAAGGTTTGTTTGCAATCCGAAACGACGCTTAAAAGCACCTTAAACCAGTGCAAAGTGCTGGGTCAAACTCTATATTACACAGACACTCCAGTACTAGTATTATCTGACTTAATGCTGCTAGAATCCATTTCGCAAGAATTACTCTCGACAATGTCAGGTTTACCGAGAGCAATAATTATTTGCGCTTCTACTGTGGGCGACAGCCTTAATCATATGCAGAGTATCTCCGCATTGGTCAATAGCGAATGATTTTAGTCACGCGTCCTTTGGCGCAAGTTGACAAATTACAAATATTACTCAAAGAAGCGGATCTTGACTACGCACTATTTCCTGCTTTTGAGATCAAAAAGTTGACGCCAATAATTTCAAGCGCCCCCTATGATGCCATCATTTTTATTAGTGTGAATGCTGTTATTTATGTTCATGAGTACCTGCCTCAGTTGTTAGCAAGAGATCAAAAAATATTTGCCGTAGGACCAACAACGGCTGATAAATTAATGGCCATGGGCGTACAGGTAGATGCATACCCTAAAAAAAATGCCTCCAGTGAGGCATTGTTAGAGTTAGACGAATGTCAATCAATTATTAATAAAAGGGTTTTGATTGTTAGAGGAAAGGGTGGTGTAGAAACGTTGAAAAACGAATTAGAGCCTTCCAACCAAGTGGATTACCTTGAGGTTTATGAGCGGAGTGTGTTGGGTGTAACTGAGCTTCACCAGCAATCCATTGAGCGCTTTATGTTAGGTGATGATTGTGTTATTTTAGCCAACAGCAATCAAACTTTGTCAAACACACTTTCTCTTGTTGAGGCTATTAATCCAAATTACCTTAAACGACTCAAACAATACCCACTTATCGTCATTAGTGAACGGATAAAAACCTTTGCACGGTCTTTGGGGTTTGAAAAAGTTCACATTGCCCCAGGCCTTGATGACAAAGAGATTCTTAATGAACTATTAAGTGGTAAAATAAGCTAAAAAGTAGTGTTTTTGTTTGACATTCACCCAGTCTTTGGGTAAGGTGTCGTCCTCAAGGAGAGTTGGTTAAATGATTAGATTTGGTATTTCATGGGTGGCCCGTCTTTTAGGAGTAAGTGGCTTTACCATTCAACAACGTGCCAGTAGTGGCTCTTTGCAAGCACTTAATATTCCCGCTCAAGTGATACCATCTAATCCTACTAATTTGGCTTTTAAGAACCCGTATTCTGAGCCAACCTATCACTTAAATCGTATGCAAAATGCTCATGGAAAGATGCGCGAAGTAGAGCAACGACCAAGCGCCAGTAACGATGAAGACTTTGTCTCCGTCATTGCGAAATTAAAATCAAAGCTCTATCAGGAAACGCAAAAAAACAAACATTACACCTTAGTCTTTAATGAGTTAAACGAGCGTTTGGCCGAATTAGAGCAAGCAGCACAACCTACGAAACAACAAGATTTGCAAAAGCTACAAGGTTGGGTGCATTCAAAGCGCGTTTTTCACTAAATAAAGCTTCTAATAATTTTTTATCTCTCCGCTAAATCAAGCGGTTTTTTTTTGCGCACTATCATCCATTTTTTGGGATTTATTTTGTTTCAGTTTTTTCGATATCTGTTAGCTAGTTATTTCATCTAATGCCTTTGTCAGTTGCAGTAAACTTTCGACATTATTTAAAACTTACTATGGGCTTATGAGTAATCAAGATTGGCACTGGCAACCAGAAACACCATTGACTAATAACCCATTATTTGAGTGGCCATTTAATTTAGGTCGCATTTTCTTGTGGTACGGAGCAATGTGGCTAAAGGTGTCTGAAGTTAATTTGATGCTTGCAGTTGCAATTATTTCGTGGCTTTACCTAACACCCGAACTTGCTCAGTTTGAATCACTCAATCTTGAAGTCATTAGTGCAATGTTCGCACGAAATCTATCAATTACAGTACTTGTTGCAGGGGGTTTGTACTTATTCTTTAATGTGTACAAAAAACAAGGAAATTTGTTGCAATACGATACAACTCAACTCGGCAACCAAAAACGCTTTACTTTTAATTCTCAATTATTGGACAACATGTTTTGGACTTTGGTTAGTGGCGTCTCTCTTTGGACGGCTTATGAAGTGTTACTTTTCTGGGGTTTTGCAAATGGTTATGCACCAAGTTTGGTGTGGAGTGATAATGAAGTTTGGTTTTGCACGATATTTTTTGCTATTTTTATGTGGGAATCTTTACATTTTTATGCTGTTCATAGGTTTTTACATTGGCCAACCTTATATAAGTACGTACATGCACTTCATCATCGAAGCATTAATCCAATTTCTTGGACGGGTATTTCAATGCATCCTGTTGAGCACTTGCTTTATTTCAGCTCTGTTCTGGTACATTTTTTTGTGCCGACGCACCCGATTCATGTGCTATTTCACATGCTTGCAATGACGATTGGCGCAATGATTGGCCATACTGGATTTGATGGCTTTTTTATCAATAATAAAAACAGGGTGGCTCTGGGTCACTTCCATCATCAGTTGCACCATCGTTATTTTGAGTGTAATTATGGCACCATAGAATTGCCTTGTGATGTTTGGTTTGATTCATTTCATGACGGCACACAGGAAGCTACAGAGCGTATGCGTGCCAAGCAAAAAGAGAAAATTATCGCGAAAGCACCTATGTAATATTATTTACAATTGAAAGCGCTGGCTCACTTCTATTCATAGTGTAGAAGTGGAAGTCATTAACACCTTTGTTCTTCATTTGCTGGCACATCTCACTAACAACATCCAAGCCAAATGCTTTAAGGCTATTGATATCGTCCTTATACATTTCCAGACGATTAAGAATCCATGCTGGAATATCGGCATGACAAATTTTAGAAAAGCGTGCTAATTGCTCATAGTTAGTAATTGGCATAATACCCGGCACAATAGTAATGTCAGCGCCAAGTTGTTGCGCGTCGTCTACATAGCGAAAATAAGCGTCAATATTATAAAAATATTGAGTGATAGCACTATCAGCGCCAGCTTTAACTTTATTGACAAAGTATTCAATATCTGTGGCCACTGTTTTTGACTGTGGGTGTTTTTCTGGGTAGGCGGCTACGTCAATAGTGAACTGATTTCCGTGCTTGTTTTTGATAAATTCAACTAATTCACTAGCATAATGAAATTCACCAATATCTCGGATAGCGGGTGGGATATCGCCTCTAAGAACAACCACACGACCAACCCCAAGACGAACATACTCGTCAAGCAGCTTTGTCATTTGCGCTTTATCGGAACCAACACAAGTTAAGTGTGGTGCAACGGATACAGGAGTTGCAACACTTAGTTGGTTAATTGTTTCAAAAGTAGCGTCTTGAGCTGAACCAAGCGCCCCAAAAGTGACTGAATAAAAATCTGGATTGGTTGTATCCAGTTTTACAAGGGTTTCTTGTAGATTCTGTTTTCCTTGTTCTGTTCTAGCAGGGAAAAACTCATAACTAATATTCATATTGTCGAATGTTCTTTGGTTTTTTTTGGATTATCCTAGACAACTAGCTATTTTTCTTTCAGGTGTTATCAATTTATGTTGTTATTATAATGACAACATTTAATGAATAATAATGGTATTATTTCATTAATCTATTAATATTATTCATCATAGACTCCTTTGCAATAAGCAGTTTAAATTATGATTGAACGTTCTCATCTCTCAATTTTGCGCGAAATCGAACGCAATGGCTCGCTAACAGCGGCTGCAGAAAGCCTGCATCTGACGCAATCCGCTTTAACCCATGCTATCAAAAAACTTGAACAACGCTCGGCTGTCAAGTTGTGGAATAAAGAAGGGCGTTCCATACGCCTAACACAAGCGGGAAGTTATTTGTTATCTGTTGCGAATCGCTTGCTGCCACAGCTAGAATATGCTGACCAAGTGATTGAACGTTTTGCCAGAGGGGAAAAGGGCGTAATTCGTATTGGTATGGAATGTCACCCTTGTTACCAATGGTTATTAAAAGTGGTTACACCATTTATTGAGCGTTACCCTGAGGTAGATATCGATGTAAAGCAACAATTTCAATTTGGCGGCATGAAAGCATTGCTTAATTACGACATCGACGTTTTGGTCACACCAGACCCGATTCATCAAGAGGGAGTGACATTCAAACCGGTACTGGATTATGAACAGGTGTTGGTTGTTAGTAAGCAGCATACTTTGGCCAAAAAAACACAAGTTGAACCAAAAGATCTTTTAGAGGAGGTGCTATATAGTTATCCTGTTGATATTGAGCGGTTGGATATATATAGCCAATTCTTAAGCCCAGCACACTGTAGACCAAAAAAGCACAAAAGTATCGAAGCGACGGACATTATGTTGCAGCTTGTTGCAGCTGGGCGAGGCGTAGCTGCACTACCACATTGGCTTGTGAATGAATATGCTGACAAGTTGGCGGTTCAAGCAATACGTCTAGGTAGAGCTGGTATCAGCAAAAGCATTTATCTAGGCCTTCGCAACGATGACCAAAGTGTTGATTATATTCAGGCGTTTATTAGGCAAGCTGAATTGGTAGAATAGCAATGGCCACTCAACAAGTCCAGCATGCGTTCATGCAGGGAAAAACTTATAATTAAACATTCGCAGTCTTTCAAATGGTGAATTAACTAATTGCGATGAAAATTAACTAGTAAGGTATAATCGCCTCTGGTTTTTTGTGAATAGTGAGATATAACAACGTATGTCAAAAAGTGATTACATTGAATTAGAGGGTGTGGTTAAAGAGAAACTACCGAACACAACTTTTACTGTTGAGCTGGAGAACGGTCACAGTGTGCTTGCGCACATCTCTGGTAAGATTCGTAAGCATTACATTCGCATTTTACCCGGTGATAAAGTGACTGTCGAAATGACACCGTATGACTTAACCAAAGGTAGAATAACATTTAGGCACAAATAAGCCTAACCTTTGCCGCTGTGGTGGAATTGGTAGACACGTCGGATTCAAAATCCGATTCCTTTACGGGAGTGACGGTTCAAGTCCGTCCAGCGGTACCATAATTTTTTTTTGGAGAGAAAAGAATGGACAATCTCTTAGCAGAAGCATTAAACCTGACTTTGTTTGGCATGGGATTTGTTTTTTTGTTTTTGACATTAATGGTTGTGCTAACTAGCATGATGTCTGCACTCATTCAAAAAATTCAACCTAATTTAGCTGGAGTCGTAACAATTCAACCGGCCGATATGATTGATGAAGAAACTAGATCAATCATCGAGAGAGCCATCAAAATACACACTGGAGCTTAATTTATGTCATTAAAAGTAAATACTCAACCAGTAGGAATAACGGAGCTTGTCCTTAGAGATGCTCACCAGTCGCTCTTTGCGACGCGCATGAGAATTGATGATATGCTGCCAATTGCTGATAAATTGGATAAGATTGGTTATTGGTCAATGGAATCTTGGGGTGGCGCGACTTTTGATTCTTGCATCCGTTACCTGGGAGAAGATCCTTGGGATAGAATCAGAGAGATTAAAAAAGTTATGCCTAATACGCCTCAGCAAATGTTGCTTAGAGGTCAAAATCTATTGGGCTACCGTCATTATGGTGATGACGTGGTACGTAAGTTTATTGATCGTTGTGCTGACAATGGCGTTGGCGTTTTCCGTATTTTTGATGCGATGAATGATATGCGCAACTTGGAAACAGCTATCGACCAAACGCGCAAAGTAGAACAGCATGCTCAAGGCACGATTTCATACACAGTCAGTCCAGTTCATACGACTGAGTTGTGGGTTGAAATGGCAAAGAAAATTGAAGACATGGGTGCTGATTCACTATGTATTAAGGACATGGCAGGTCTTTTACAGCCTTACGTTGCTTTTGATCTTGTTACTAAATTAAAAGCTGCGATTGATATTCCAATCCAACTTCACGCTCACGCGACAACAGGTTTATCAACAGCTACCATTCTTAAATCAATCGAAGCGGGCATTGATCGCGTCGATACTGCGATTGGCTCAATGAGTATGACTTACGGTCACTCAGCAACAAACTCTGTGGTTTCAATCCTAGATCATGGCCCGCGTAAAACAGGACTTGACTTAGAGAAACTGGAAGAGATTGATGCTTACTTTAGACCAGTGCGTGCCAAGTATGCGAAATTTGAAGGCTCTCTTAAGGGTGTTGATTCACGTATTCTTCTTTCGCAAGTGCCTGGCGGCATGTTAACCAACATGGAAAGCCAGCTAAAAGAGCAAAATGCTATTGATAAAATGGACGAAGTATTATTAGAGATTCCACGTGTACGTGAAGATCTTGGTTTTATTCCACTAGTGACACCAACATCACAAATTGTTGGCACACAAGCGGTACTAAATATCTTGACTGGTGAGCGTTATAAAACAATTACCAAAGAATCTAAGGGTATCTTAAAAGGCGAATACGGCGCATCACCGGCGCCAGTTAATGCTGAATTACAGGCTAAAGTTCTTGATGGTGCAGAGGCGATCACTTGTCGTCCAGCGGACAATATCGAGCCAGAGTTAGATATTCTTGAAACCCAATTTGATGAAGTTGTTGCCGAAAAAGGCATTGAACTTGCAGCCGATAAAATTGACGATTTACTAACTTACGCTTTGTTCCCCCAGGTGGGCATCCAATTTTTAGTAAATCGAAACAACCCAGATTTCTTCGAGCCGGTACCACAAGCGCCAAGCGATAAACCTGCTTCAGCAAAAGAAGACGGTGTTTATACAGTTTCATTTAAAGGCACTTCTTATGTGGTTCAGGTTTCAGCTGGTGGTGACATTACTTCCATGCTGCCTGCCTCAGCTCCACAAGTGTCTAGCTCTCCTGCAGCAGCTCCTGCAGCAGCTCCAGTTGGTGATGCTGAAGATGTCAACGCGCCACTATCAGGCACTATCTGGAAAGTATTGGTCAGCCCTAATCAACAGATTAATGAAGGCGACACTTTGGTTATCTTAGAGGCCATGAAAATGGAAACTGAAATTAAAGCAGCACGCTCTGGCACAGTTGTTAATGTCGGTGTCAAAGAAGGTGACTCGGTCACTGTTGGTCAAGCATTGTTATCATTAGCGTAGCACTATGGAACAGTTAAACTTACTTTGGATGGGCTCAGGCTTGTACCAAATGACCCCAGGTCAAGGCTTGATGATGTTGGTCGGCATCTTACTAATTTATTTAGCAATTGTTAAAAAATTCGAGCCACTACTTCTTTTACCCATCGGTTTTGGCGCACTTTTAAGCAATATCCCTGGCGCTGGACTGGCTGAAGGCAATGGTATTCTCCATTTGTTTTACACAGTGGGTATTGAGTCGGGCGCATTCCCATTGATTATTTTCATGGGTGTGGGCGCATTGACTGATTTCGGCCCTTTACTTGCCAACCCTAAAACCTTATTATTAGGCGCTGCTGCGCAATTTGGTATTTTTGCAACACTATTAGGTGCTGTAGGATTGACTACACTGGGTGTTTTTGATTTCAGTCTTAAACAGGCTGCCGCCATTGGTATTATCGGTGGTGCCGACGGCCCAACCTCAATTTATGTTGCTACCATGCTTGCACCAGAGCTTCTGGGTGCTATTGCGGTTGCTTCGTATTCGTATATGGCGCTAGTTCCACTTATCCAGCCACCAATCATGAGGTTCTTTACTACAGAAAAAGAGCGTCAAATCGAAATGGTGCAACTGCGTGAAGTGTCAAAAACAGAGAAAATTGTTTTTCCACTGTTGCTATTGATTGCTGTTGCTCTGCTGTTGCCAGATGCTGCTCCGTTGCTGGGTATGTTCGCCTTCGGTAACTTGATGAAAGAATCGGGTGTGGTTGATCGTCTTAGTGATACCGTGCAAAATTCTCTAATTAATATTGTTACCATTTTCCTTGGTTTAGCAGTTGGCTCAAAATTGATGGCTGAGCAATTCCTCAAGCTTGACACTTTGGGCATCTTGCTGTTAGGCTTGGTGGCGTTTGCCATTGGCACAATGTGTGGCCTATTAATGGCAAAGTTGATGAATTTGTTTAGCAAGCATAAGGTTAATCCATTGATTGGTTCTGCCGGTGTTTCTGCTGTACCAATGGCTGCTAGAGTATCAAACAAAGTTGGTCTTGAATCCAATCCGCATAACTTCTTATTGATGCACGCGATGGGCCCGAATGTTGCTGGCGTTATTGGCTCTGCCATTGCAGCCGGTATCATGATTAAATTCTTGGCTTAAGCTCACTTAAAAACTCTTGATAACTTTTTATCTTAAAGCGAAAAAATATTTATAAGACAACAATAGTTAAGT
>Ga0208335_1000509_pt1 | contig 13813 bp, 10 predicted proteins | sample DeeseametaMP0759_FD_184202 | JGI IMG/M metagenome (GOLD analysis project Ga0208335, IMG submission 184202) | Marine microbial communities from the Deep Atlantic Ocean - MP0759 (SPAdes) | ecosystem: Environmental > Aquatic > Marine > Oceanic | place: West of Cape Town, South Africa, South...
AATTGCATTTTTTTGCTTTATTAATAAAAACAGTATTAATTAAATTATTGCTTTCTCCAATAATTGTAATTGAATCTTTTTTTATAATTCCAGATTTTTCTCCTGCTATATCCTCTAAATTATCTCCTAGTATTTCTGTATGGTCTAAAGAAATATTAGTAATTATGGACATTAATGGGTTAATTATATTTGTTGCATCTAATCTTCCTCCTAACCCAACTTCAATTATTGCTATATCAACTTTATTCCTATTAAAATAACTAACAGCTAAACCAAATGATAATTCAAAAAAAGACAGCGAATTGTTTTCAATATTTTTCTTATTAAGATTTGTAAATTCAGTTATGAAATCTTTATCAATTTTTTTTTTATTTACTTTAATTCTTTCTCTAAAATCATAAAAATGAGGAGAAGTAAATAACCCTACCTTGTATCCAGACTCCTGGAGAATTGATGATATATAGTGAGCTGTAGATCCTTTTCCATTTGTCCCGCCTATATGAATAAATTTTAAGTTTTTATGTGGGCTATTGATAAATTCTAAAAAATTACTTATTCTATCTAACCCTGGTTTATATGCCTCCTTCCCTTTTTCATGATATGAAGGCAACTGTTTAAGAATCCAATCTATGCTTTCTTTATAATTCAATAATCTAAATTAAAGTATATAAGCTTCCATAAGAACAAAGGTGATCATTCCAGCAAGAAAACCAATAAATGCAAGCCAACCTATTTTCTTAAGGTACCAGAAAAACTCAATTTTTTCCATACCCATTGCTACAACCCCGGCAGCAGATCCAATAATTAAAATACTTCCACCTGTTCCAGCTGCAAAGGCAATAAGATGCCATAAAGAATCATCAATAGGTTGAGAAAACATCCCTATTGAAGCAGCTACCAATGGAACATTATCAATTACTGCTGATCCTAACCCTAGGAATCCTGCAACAATTCTAATATCTGGAATAACTCTTTCCAGATACTTAGCAAATTCAAAAAGAGATCCAATAGATTCAAGTGCAGCAACTGCCATTAAAATACCTAAAAAGAAAAGTATACTTGGTAATTCAATTTTCGTTAAAGCAGAGTGAACAGGACTTTGACTGTGCATAATATTATCTTTATCAATTCGTGTAATATTAAATTTTGTACCACTATAAATCTCCGCAAAAGTTGCTACAATAGCCAAGGATAACATCATACCCATATATGGTTGTAATCCAGTTAATACTTTAAATACAGGGACAAAAACAATAGCAGCTAGACCAAGATATAACATAGTAGTTCCAACTCTAGTTATATTACTTTCATCACTATCTATGTTTTCCAGGTTACCCTTAAAAGGTTTTAAAAGTGTAGCAATATAAGTGGGTACTACCATGCAAACTACTGATGGAATAAATACATAATAAAATAACATTGGAACTGATACTTTTTCCGCAATCCATAACATAGTAGTTGTAACATCTCCAATTGGAGACCATGCTCCTCCAGCATTAGCAGCTATTACAATCAGTCCTGCAAACCATAGCCTTAAATTTTTATCTTTTATAACTTTCTGAAGAATTGTTACTAATACAATTGTAGCCGTAAGGTTATCAATTATAGCAGAAAGAATAAATGCTAAAATTGCAAAAATCCATAAAAGCTTTTTCTTAGATTTTGTTCTGATAAAAGCTTTAATTTTCTCAAATCCATTATAAAAATCTATTATTTCTACTATAGTCATTGCTCCAAGAAGAAATATCAATATTTCAGCAGTATGGGCAAGATGATATGCCATAACTGTTTTTATCTTGGAAGGAATTAACTCCCTTAGCGCAGTATCAACCTCATAGACCTCAATTTTAAAAACTGCAATAACGGCCCATAAAAATGCCATCATTGCTAAAGCAGGAATTAGCTTATCAATTTTTAGAGTATTTTCTAAAGTAATTAATAAATAACCCGTAATAAATATTCCTAATAAAATTGTCTCCATTTAGATAAAACTTATTCCCAAGATTGCATCATTACTCTTGTAATTGTTCTTGTAGATTCTGATAATTTTCCTACAGCAGCTCCCCATTCCATTGCTGCATTTTGTTCTTCTTCATTCTCAAAATTACCAAAATCTAAAGCTGTATTAAGATCTGGATAAGTAGCATATATATAATGACTCTCACCATTTTCAACTCCATGTGTAGTCTGACCAACTGACACATAACCTGATTTATCACCAAAAACAGACATTAGTTTAGCAAATGCAGAAATAAAAGCATATGGATCTTTTACCTTAAATTGCCAACTTTGCGCAATTGGTTGCTGCCATTTATTCAAATTATATCTAACTAAAGTTGTTCCAGCAGTTACTGAAAAGCCATTAGGATCTGTTAATGAATTAAGTTGGGATATATAAGCATCCCATTCAGGTGTTAATTTCCTTGACTCAAACTCTACAAGAGCATCAGTAGGACCAGCAAGATTTAATACATGGGTTGCTTTTTCAGAAGGCCCTTTAAATTGAATATTCCAAAGCGAAACTCTGACACCTTCAGGTATTTCAACATTGGAATAAAATCCATCAATTAAATTAAATACTGCTTGAGCATTCTCATTTGGGACATTTAGTGTCACATTTTGCCATGTTATGTTTTGTGAAAAAATAAATCCACTAAACAATAAACATAGGGGTAAAAGAAGTCTTTTCATTTAAATTAAATTTAAGGTTAAACCAACAATATATTAAATATTTAATAATTATGGTAAAAAAATATCTCCTGAACAATGGTCTATTGAACTTCCTGTTACTGAGGAATAGCAGTTATTTATATTTAGCATTTTTAAAACTCCTAAGAAACCAAATATAATTGACTCTTTATAGTCAATCAATGTGATATCTGGGATAATAACTTTATTATTTAATTTATTGTTAATTAAATCAATTAAAAATTTATTTTTTGCTCCACCTCCAGTAACTAAAACATTTGTTTCATTTATTGTATTCTTTGAAACTTGTTCTGCAATATGGCAACTGTATGTATATAATAAATCCACTATTTGATTGGGATACTGTTCCAATAATGGGATAATGTTTGAATTTACCCACTCAATTCCTAAAGACTTAGGATAGTTATTATTATAATAATCTAACTTATTAAGTTTAGCATAAAGATCTTTTATTAGCTTTCCATTCTTTGATATTTCACCATCTTTATCAAAATCTAAATTCATTTTCTTTGAAAGAAAATTTAAAACTGTATTTACTGGACAAATATCATAAGCTATAAGTTTTCCGTTTATAGTTTTTGAAATATTAGAAAATCCTCCAAGGTTTATACATGAATCATATTCACTAAAAAGATATTTTTCACCTACCGGAACTAAAGGTGCTCCCTGACCTCCATACTTAATGTCTTGCTCTCTAAAGTTACATATTACCTTGTAACCAATTTCTTTAGAAATTTCTGGCAAATTACCTATTTGGTATGTGTATTTGTTTTGTGGATCATGAAAAATAGTATGACCATGCGAGGATACTGCATCAATATCTTTGATTGAAAATTCTTTAATAAACTTTAATATTTGTTTTGATAATAATATAGTATATTCTTGATCTAATTTAGTTAAATTCTTCTCGGATAGATTAAGTGAATTTTTAAGTTTATTAAGCCACTCCTTAGAATATTCATAGGTTATTGAATTTAATATTTTATAATTCCATTTTTCTTTTTTTTCAAAATGAACATAAACTATATCTATTCCATCTAGAGATGTTCCTGACATAACGCCAATGATATTATAGTTTTCTTTTGTCAAAATGTTATTGAAAGAAATTCCATACTACTCCAAATCTAACTGATAAATCTCTATATGGATTAAATGGGTCTGAATAAAAGTCATATCCTGTTGAGGAAGAGTTTAAATGCTCAACTTTTACAAAAATTCTTGTCTGTTGAATTTTTGCGTTTATAAAAAAATCTAATCTTGGATAGTCACCAATCTGTTTATAATTCTGAGTAACAAGCTCTGATAGAAGTGGATTATAGTAATCTGCAAAAAACTTTGTAAAATAATTAAAAGTTATACCTGTTTGAAGGAATAATGCCTTATTGAATACATCTGTTGAATATAATAGTGTGTTTCTTGTCAACCACTCAGGTACATTTAAGGTCTCCAGTTCACTTAATTCAACAATATTTTGTTCTTTTTTTTGATATTGAACAGTATTTATAAGCGCAAACTTTCCAATTTTATTATGATTTTCTAATTTGATTTTATAATATTTAATATTACTTGGGGCTTGAAAAGGAGAAGCAAATCTATATGAATCTATTTCACCATTTAAATTATTTGCATTTTCCTTAAAAAAGGTATAATTATCTAAAGTATAATAATCAGCAGTTATTTTAAGTAATTTTTTATAAGATATTTCAAATTGAGCATTAGATATCTCTTCATTTTTTAAAGACTCATTATACCAATTATAACTATTGTATGCACTTCTAAATAAAATAAAATTAAAGTTTGGAGATCTTACAGATTTTGATATTGAAATATTTGTGTTTATGTTTTTTAAAGGAATTAAGCTAATATTTAATTTTAAGAAATTGGAAGACAACTCACTCTTAAGAGTATTTCCATATTCAAATTCAAAAGATATTTTAGGGAGAATTTTAGTCCATTTTATATTGATATTCGTCTGATTTTTATTTAATTCCAATATCAAGTCAGATAATTCTTCTTCATAATCTTTATAAGAATTATCCCACTTAACAAGACTCAAACTAAGGTATAATTCACCAAGTTTATTTAAATAAGATTCTAAATAAACTTTATTTTCTTGATAATACATTCTAGACTTATCTTTAATAGCACTTTCATTAGTCTCTCCAAATAAACGACCCGTATAATCATCTATATATTCTATCTTTTTATATTCATGAGTAAATTCATAACCAATAGCTAATAAGCTCTCTTTATTTTTATTTAAAAAAACATTTTTTTTAAAATCAGAATAAAAACGTTTTGAATAAAGACTATTTTCAGCAATTATCATAGGACCCAATCTGGACCTATCTAGATATCCATCATAATATATCATCTCATTTGAACCATCTTCATTAATAATTGGCTGTCCAGAACCATCAACAACAAAATAATCTGGAGCTTGTTCATAGTAATATATTGATTCGGGGTTTAAGCCTCCGTTTTCTTTATTAAAAATATTCTGAGAGGTAAAGTGTAGTCTCCATATTGTTGAGTTATTTTTTGATTTATAATTCGATGAAAATCTAAATTGATTCCCTCTGGCTCTAGCACTTTGATATTTACCAAGTGATTTATAACCTTTATGGGCAACCATAAAATTATATTCTGGAGTAAGATTTAAAGAGACTAATGCATCAAGTATCTGTCCTTGCTCAAAAGTTGATTTTGCAAATAATTCTGTAAAAGGTGTCGGCACATTAAAATATTGAATATCCTCTTTTTCAAAATAAGTAAAATGTTTCCCTCTTGCACCAACTTGAGGTAATTTAAACCTTTCATTAAAATTATGACCAAGTTTATTATATGTCTGACCAACATTTGCAAAAGACAAAAGTTCAAAATTATCCTTTCTTAAAAAATTAAATTTATAGTCTTTATAAATGGTTAGCGTAGTATCTACAGTTCTTTCTATACCATTGGAAAAGAAATACTTATAATCAGTTATAGGGATTATAGGAATTGAGTCTTTTTTTTCAGATTTCTTTTGAGTCTCTTGTTTTAATTGCTCTTTCCCTCTTAGAATTTCTTCATCTGTCATCTCTTGTTGAGCAAAAATTATTGATGAAAACGAAAAAAAAATTAGAACAAGAAAAAAATTATGCATCTATTTTGTAATTTAATACTAAGTTAATATTTCTTTATCTAATTATTTATTTTAAAACTTATATGTCATATGTTAATAAATCAGTACAGCAATTTTGATTATGAAGCTGGCGTTGATGAGGCTGGAAGAGGGAGCCTAGCAGGTCCTGTAACAGCTTCTGCTGTAATTTTTCCAAAAGGATATAAGAATGACAAACTGAATGACTCAAAAAAAATTAGCCCAACTTTAAGAGAGATATTAAGAAAGGAAATTGAAGAGAATGCTATAGCATATTCTATAGTAAATATAGGTTCAGGTACTATTGATAAAAAGAACATTTTAAATGCAACATTTATAGCTATGAATTCTGCTTTAAAAAAACTAACAGTTACCCCTCAGTTTATTATTATTGATGGAAATAAATTCAAAAATCATCTTGACATTCCACATAAGTGTATAATTAAAGGGGATCAAAAGTATTTAAATATCGCTGCAGCATCTATACTTGCAAAAACATATAGAGACAAGTTTATGGAAAATCTTCATTTAAATCACCCTATATATAAATGGCACAAAAATAAAGGATATGGAACACCACATCACAGGAGAAGTATCATAAAATATGGAAAAACAAATTTTCATAGAAAAACATATAAACTAAAAGAGGAACAATTAAAATTGGACATATGATAAAACATAAAAAATCAATTACTCTATTCTTAATAATTTTATTTATATCCTGTGATCAGGAAATTCAAGATAGAAATTCAATGTTTAGTTTAATTCCCAATGAATCAAAAATTGTTATACAAATTAACGATCTGAATTATATTAAAAGTTTTATAACTAATAATACGTTATTTTCTAAAACTTACTTTGCAAATGACTCATTAAACAATTTAATTAATAGGATTAATATTGATCAGTCTAAAAATTCAGGTTTGCTAAGCTTCTCCGGTTATGGAAAGAATAATAAAGCTATTACATTTATTTCTAACAAAAATTTTTCAGACTCCCTCAATATTGAAAATAACAAATCATATAAATACAATAATTATGATGTCTTTAAAGAGGATGATTTTTACAATATTTACCTTGATGAAATAGTTGTTAAGTCAACCTCAGATATAATTATAGAGAATATAATAAGAAACTATAATTCTAAGAAAAGAGGAATAAATGACCCTAACTTTTATGATATTATTTTGGCTGCAAATAAAACTGAACCTATTAATATTTTTATCGATTCAAAATTGGACAAGTTTTCAGAAGAATATTTTAGATCTATTGAGTTTTATCCCTTTATCAAAAGCTCTTGGAAAAATTATGACTTATCAAGATCCAATAATGATATAAGATTAACAGGAATTACTAGGATTCATGATTCATTAATAAGTAAGCTTTCTATTCTAAAAAATTTAAATCCAAAATCATTAGAAACCGATAAGTTAATACCAAATACTTTTAAATCATTTTTTAGTTTTACAATTACAGATAGTAATTTATTTTTAAAAAACTATCAAGATTATTTAAACCTAAACAATTTAAAAGATGAATTCAACAATCTAGAGGATATTAAAGCTATTAATGAAGTTACTTTTCTACAAGATGAAGAAAAGTCTGTTATTCTAAATTTGATTGACTCAAACTTAATTAATCAACTTTCTTTTTCAAAAGAAATCAATTTTTCTAATGAAATATTTAATCTTTCATCCCCACTTAGATTAAAAGATTTATTCAATTTATTTGACAAAAACTTAGATTTAAAATTTGGTATATTAATTGACAACTTCCTCGTATTAAGTAGTTCTAAAAATCAATTAAAAAAAATATTAACTAGTTATAATAATAAACGAACTCTTATTAATGATATAAGCTACCAAAAAAACAAAGAGAATTTATTGAATAAGGTTTCTTTTTTATGGATGGCTAATACAAAAAGAATTAAAGAAGAAGTTATTTTCAAAAAATCAATCTATGAGGATTTAGATATTAACTTATACCCTTTTATAAATCTTGAAGGGTTAGTTGATGAGAAATTAGTATTACTTAATTTTTATATTGGAAAAACTAAAACAAGAGAGTCTTCAGGAGACATATATAATGAATTGATTGTGTTTAATACAAATAAAATTACAACCCCTCCTAAATGGTTAAAAAATCATAGAAATAATGAATATGATTTTGCATATCAAGATTCGGAAAATTATTTATATCTGTACTCCAATAAAGGTGATTTATTTTGGAAAAAGAAACTCTCAAGTAAAATTATAGGTGAAATTCAACAAGTAGATCTATATAAGAATGGTAGATTACAAATGGCATTTATAACAAGTGACAAATTTTATATTATTGACAGGAATGGTTCTACAGTTCAACCTTTTGAAATATCAATTAAAAATTCTAATAATATCAATAGACTTTCGATTTTTGACTATGAAAATGATAAGAACTATAGATTTTTAATTTCTCAAGACAACTTTATGAAAATGTATGATAGTAAAGGAAGAACTGTAACTGGATTTGATCCAGATAGCTTAAATTCTGATATAATAAACTCTCCAGTACACATAAGAATAAAGGGAAAAGACTATATTCTTGTTCAATTAAATAACGGAAAGTTAAAAATCCTGAACAGAAGAGGAAAAGACAGAATATCAGTTAAACAAAATATTAATTTTAGTGAAAATAATTTCTTTTCTTTTATGAATCTATTTACAACTACTGATAAAAATGGAAATCTTATTCAGGTTGACACTAATGGAAATGTAGTAAAAAATAATTATAGTTTAGGGGAGAATAATACAATAGAAGTTGTGATGGATAATATATTATTTCAATCTGAGAACACTATTAACATAAATGGAAAAATTATTAAAATTCCTGAAGGAAGGTATACAAAGCCCAGATTGTTTAATTATAAAGATACATTATACATAACTATTACAGATCAAAAAGAAAGCAAAGTTTATTTGTTTAATAAGGAAGGAATATTAACTAAAGGGTTTCCGGTTAAAGGAATTAATCTTGTTGATATTAATGATGCTGATAATGATGGGAAAATTGAATTAATTACACAACTTGATGAGAGTTCTGTGATATCATATGAGATTAATTAGTCATAGATAATTCTGCATTAAAGAGTCTAGCAATATTCTCATATAATTTTTCCTTAACTGTTTTAGGTGCTATTTTTTGATTTAAAATTTCTTGTAAAGATGTAACGCCTTTGTCAGAAATTCCACATGGAACTATATTATCAAAATAAGTAAGGTCTGTATTAACATTAAGCGCAAATCCATGCATTGTTACCCACCTACTTGCCTTTATTCCAAAGGCACATATTTTTTTTAATGAATTTGATTCATCCTTTACCCAAACTCCAGTTTCTCCATCTATTCTAAATCCTTTAATTCCAAAAAAACCAATCGTTGATATTATAACTTCCTCAAGAGTCCTAAGATATAGACCAATATCTGTGAAAAAATTATCAAGATCAAGTATTGGATATCCAACTATTTGACCTAATCCATGAAAAGTGATGTCACCTCCTCGATTAATTTTTTTAAAATCAATGCCTTTTAATTTCAATTCCTGATCATCTAATAATAAATTTGAGATCTCTCCACTCTTTCCTATTGTATATATAGGTTTGTGTTCAACAATTAATAGGTGATTTTCCGTTTTAATCTTTTTCTTTAAAGTTCTGTTATTAATTTTTTGGGAAATAATATTATCAAATATTCTCTTTTGATGTTCCCAACTCTTATCATAGGACAAAACTCCAAGATCCTTAACAAGGATTTCATTATTTTTCATAAATATCTCAAATATAGAAATTTAGACTTCAATCATAATCTTAATAAACTTATCTTTGTGAAAAAAGATTTTGAAACTGTCTGAACAGGAGAAAATTAGAAGGGAAAAGTTAGCCAAATTGATAAAACTTGGAGTAAATCCTTATCCAGCTAATTTATATCCTGTTGATCATCTATCAGAAGAAATTAAAACTAAATTTTCTGAAAAGAAAAAAGTTGTCATAGCTGGAAGAATAATGTCTCGAAGAATCCAAGGAAACGCATCATTTGCTGAAATTCTTGATAGTAAAGGGAAAATTCAAGTTTATTTTAACAGAGATGAGATATGTAAGGGTGAAAACAAAGAAAAATATAACATTATATATAAAAAGCTTCTTGATATTGGAGATATAATTGGAATTGAAGGAGAACTTTTTACTACAAAAGTAGGCGAGAAAACTGTTTTAGTTAAAGATTTTACCTTATTAAATAAATCCCTTCGTCCTTTGCCTCTTCCTAAAGAAGATGCAGATGGAAAAACATATGATGAATTTAATGATACCGAGCAAAGGTACAGACAAAGATATGTTGACTTGATTGTAAATCCTCATGTAAAAGAAACATTTATAAAAAGAACTAAAATTATTAACCTTATAAGAGATTTCTTAAATAGTAAAGAATATCTTGAAGTTGAAACACCAATTTTACAAACAATTCCCGGTGGAGCTAATGCAAGACCTTTTATAACTCATCATAACACTTTAGACATCCCACTTTACCTTAGAATTGCTGATGAGCTTTTCCTAAAAAGATTAATTGTTGGTGGATTTGATGCAGTTTATGAATTTTCTAAAGATTTCAGAAATGAGGGTATGGATAAAAATCATAACCCTGAATTTACAATGCTTGAACTTTATGTTGCTTATAAAGATTATTTCTGGATGATGGAGCTAACGGAGTCACTTCTTGAACAGGTATGTATAGAATTAAATGGTGATACATCAATTAATTTTGACTCAAAAAAGATTAGTTTTAAAACACCTTTTAAGCGAATTTCAATATATGACGCCATTAAAAAATATACTGGTTATGATGTTTCAAATATGCAAGAAGATGAACTTAGAGAGATCTGTAAAAAGATGGATATTGAGATAACTGACCAAATGGGTGAGGGTAAACTAATTGATGCCATATTTAGAAACAAATGTGAAAAAAAAATGATTAACCCAACATTTATTACTGACTATCCCAAATCTATGAGCCCTTTAACTAAAGAACATAGAGACAACTCAAATTTAACAGAAAGATTTGAGTTAATAATAAATGGTATGGAGATAGCAAATGCTTATTCTGAATTAAATGATCCTATTGATCAATCAAATAGGTTTGAAGAACAACTCAAACTAAGTGAAAAAGGAGATGAAGAAGCAATGTTTATTGATAAAGATTTTGTGAGATCTCTTGAATATGGAATGCCTCCAACCTCTGGAATTGGTATTGGAATTGATAGATTAATTATGCTTATGACTAACAATACATCTATACAAGAAGTGTTATTCTTCCCTCAGATGAAACCTGAGAATCCTAGTATTGATCTTTCTGAAGAATCTTCTAAAATTCTAAATGTTATAAAAAACAATAATGAATTAAACATAGATGATCTAAAAAGCAAATTTGATTTCTCTAATAAAAAATGGAATAAATTCCTTAAGGAACTCAGAGAAAAAGGTTTAATTACAATTTTTAATAGTGGGGAAAATAAAATATTAGTCAAGCTGGCTTAAACTAAACCTTTCAATAAGGCTAATTAACTTTTTTGAATACTCTGGATCTGTTGCATATCCAGCTTTTTTTAATCCCTCTGCCCAAGCTTTATAGTCTTTCTTATTTATATCAAATAGAAATCTATACCTATCTCTATTAACTAAAAAAAGAGAATGATCTTTATATGATTTTACAGGATTCCTGTATGATCTAAAACACTCATTCTCTTCATCATCATCATGATAAATTTTTTTCCCTTTCCAATCTTTATGACATTTTATTCCAAAATGGTTGTTTGCTTTTTTTGCTAAAGTTGTTTCTCCATAACCAGATTCAAGTATTCCTTGCGCCATTGTAATACTTGCAGGAATTTTATAAACTTTCATTTGTTTTCTTGCTATTGGTGCATATAACTTAATATATCTCTCAATTTTTTGATCAACAGTAATGTTAGTATTTGATTTATTTATCCTATTTATAGTTCCACAAGACAATGTGAGAAGTGATAGCACTATTAAAGAGAAAAATTTTATAAATTTGTTTACAACCATTAAAAACTAAGTTATGTTTAAATTAAATAAACTAAAAATATTTTTTTTCACAATATTCCTTTTATTACAATCTTGTGGGATTTATGTTCAATCAGATTATGATAGAGATGTAGATTTTTCGGAATACAATACTTTTGCATTTTATAAACCTGATATTGATAAAGTCAAAATTTCAGATTTAGATAAAAAAAGAATGCTTAAGTATATTGATTTAAGCCTTAAAGAAAAGGGTTTAACAAGATCTGATAATCCTGATATTATTGTAACTATAGAGACTCTATCTAGAGAAAGAGTATATCTTAGAAATAATTTATTTTATGGTTATTATCCTCCATTTTGGGGATATTATAATCATCCAAGGAGTTCAGTTACTTCAAATACCCAAGGAACTCTCTTTATCAATATAATAGATACTAAAAATAATCAGTTAGTCTGGCAAGGAAGAGGAGTTGGAATTATAAATGAATTTAGGAAAGATAGAGACGAGATGATTAGTGATTTTGTGAATAAAATTTTTGAAGAATACCCTCCTAAACCTGACTAATTATTTTTTCAGATTGGGATAGTACAGATTTGATTCCATTAATATTTTTTCCACCTGCAGTTGCAAAAAAAGATTGTCCTCCTCCGCTACCATCAATTAATTGAGAAAGTTCTTTAACAATTTCTGATGCATCTAATTCTTTTTCTTTTACTATATCTTTTGATACAAAACAAGAAATAAATACCTTTTCATTAGTCTGAGAAAGAATAATCATAAATAGTTTATCAATTTGATCAGATACCATAAAACATAAATCTTTAATCGATTTTAAATCTAAATCTAATTCACTTAAAAATATATTAACTCCGTTAACTACACGAATATTTTCAATTACATCCTTTTTCATTGATTGAACCTTAATTTTATTAAGTGATTCGATCTCTTTTTTAAGAAGTTTATTTGCTTCATCAATTACTGCCTTTTCTTTAAAAGCTTTTTTCTTAAGATTTTCAGCTAATACCTTTTTAGCAGAACTTGTAGCTAGAATTCTTCTTATTCCAAATGCTTGTGAACCCTCAGAAATAATTTTGAAGCCCCAAATATCTTTTGTGTTTTTTACATGTGTTCCACCACATAATTCATAAGAACCATTAAATTTTATAGTCCTTACTTTTTCTCCGTATTTTTCTGAGAAAAGTCCAACCGCACCTTTCTTGATAACTTCTTTGTAATCTGCAGATCTATCTTCTACAAGATCTATACTTTCATTAATTAGATTATTAACATAATCTTCAACTTTATTAATTTCCTCAGTAGATAATTTTGATTGATGAGAGAAATCAAATCTAAATGATTCTTCTGATATCATCGACCCCCTCTGTTCAACATGATTACCTAGTATGTTTTTCAGCGCTAAATTGAGAAGATGTGTTGCAGTATGATTTGATTCAATTTGAAATCTCCTTTCTTTATCTATAACACCCTTAAAGGTAGAATCTGTATTATTTGGCATTGTATCAGTTACATGGAGTATATTATCATTATCCTTGATTGTATCTATTATTTTAAAAATATCTTTTGATTTAGACTCAATAAATCCAGTATCTCCAATTTGACCTCCTGATTCACTATAAAACGGGGTGTTATCAAAAACTAAATGAAAATTTATTCCATTTTCTGTTTCTACTTCTCTATATTTTATTAGGTTCATATTGCTTTCTAATTTATCGTATCCAACAAATTGAGACTGCCTGTTTTCATCTATAATTATCCATTTATGATACACTAATTTAGTTTTGGATTTAGATCTTTCTTTTTGTTTTTTCATATTTTCATCAAATCCTTTAACATCAACTTTAATTCCACTCTCAGCAGCAATTAAAGA
>Ga0208335_1000516_pt1 | contig 13675 bp, 9 predicted proteins | sample DeeseametaMP0759_FD_184202 | JGI IMG/M metagenome (GOLD analysis project Ga0208335, IMG submission 184202) | Marine microbial communities from the Deep Atlantic Ocean - MP0759 (SPAdes) | ecosystem: Environmental > Aquatic > Marine > Oceanic | place: West of Cape Town, South Africa, South Atlantic...
GGCCGTGGTACCGACAGGGCGACCGTCAGCGGCAGCGGCAGTAGCAGCCGCGACAGGACCGGTTCAGACCATGGTGGCTCTGACGCGTTCCTGGTGCTGAACGGCGACGTCCTCACCGACCTGGACATCACCGCCATGGTGGCCAGCCACCGGGCGGCCGGTGCGGAGGCCACGCTCGCCCTCACCGAGGTCGAGGATCCGTCGCGCTACGGCGTGGTCCCCACCGACGCCGAGGGTCGGGTGCTGGGCTTCGTCGAGAAGCCCGACGCCGCCTCGGCCCCGTCCCGCTGGATCAACGCCGGAACCTACGTACTGGAGCCGTCGATCCTGGACCGCATCCCGGCCGGTCGCCGGGTGTCCATCGAACGGGAGGTCTTCCCTGCAATGGCCACAGAGGGCCGCCTCCACGCGGTGCAGTCGGATGCCTACTGGATCGACACCGGCACCCCCGAGACCTACATCAGGGCGCAACTCGAGCTGGTCGACGGCACGCATGGAGATCTTCCGGCCGTCCACCCGTCGGCCACGGTGGACCCGTCGGCAGACGTCCAACGGTCGATCGTCATGTCAGGAGCGACCATCGGGCCGGGCGCCCACCTGCTCAACTCCATCATCATGGATGGCGGGACGATCGGTGCCGGTGCGGTGGTTGCCCACTCCATAGTCGGCCCCGGCGCGCAGATCGGCGAAGGGGCGTCGCTCACCGACCTGACCGTCATCGGATCGGCCGAGACCGTCGGTGCCGGTATCGGGCTGGCCGGCGCCCGGGTGCCGGGGGACTCCTGACATGGCCGTCCTCGTCACCGGCGGAGCGGGCTACATCGGGAGCCACACCGCCGTCGTGCTCCACGAGGCCGGTCGTGACGTGGTCGTGCTGGACGACCTCTCCAACTCGTCGCCGGCAGCGGTCGATGCACTACGGGCGCTGACGCGGCCCGACCTTCCGTTCGTCGAGGCCGATGCCGCCGACGTGGACGCCGTCGGGCGTGCCATTGCCGACCACGGGGTCGACGAGGTCGTCCACTTCGCTGCGTTCAAGTCGGTCAGCGGTTCGATCGCCGACCCGGACGGCTACCACCGCAACAACGTCGGCTCGACGGTGGGCGTGGTCGAGGCGATGCGCCACAACGGCGTCTCCCGGATGGTCTTCTCGTCGTCGTGCACCGTCTACGGCGAGCCGACCGACCTGCCGGTCACCGAGGACTCTCCGATCAGCGCCTCCAACCCGTACGGGGCAACCAAGGTGGCCTGCGAGGAGTTGCTGGCCGCCGAGGCCGAGGCCGGCGGGCTGGACGTCCTCCTGCTGCGGTACTTCAACCCGGTGGGCGCGCACGCCAGCGGGGACCTGGGCGAGGACCCGCGCGGTACGCCTGACAACCTCGTGCCGTACCTGATGCAGGTGGCGGTCGGTCGCCGGGAGAGTCTCTCGGTGTTCGGCGACGACTACGACACGCCGGACGGTTCGGCCATCCGCGACTACATCCACGTGGTGGACCTGGCCGAAGGCCACCTGGCCGCCCTGGACGCGCTGGCCGCGGACAGAGGATCAAGGGGTTGTACGGCTGTGAACCTGGGAACCGGCACCGGCTACTCGGTCCTCGACGTGCTGGCCGCTGCCGGACGGGTCATCGGTCGCCCGGTGCCGCACCAGGTCGTGGGCCGTCGGGACGGCGACATCCAGCGGATCTGGGCCGACCCGTCGCTGGCGGCCGACCTGCTGGGATGGCGGGCCGGTCGGGGCCTCGACGAGATGCTGGCGGACCACTGGCGTTGGCAGCAGCGCCACCCCGACGGCTACGCGGCTACCTGAACAGGTCTTCTCCGGGCGCCCGGACCACGTCGGCTACCACGCCACCGTCTCCGAACCACTCCGGGTCCACGCCTCGCACGATGGCCACCGGGATCCCGTAGGCCTTTCCCATCACCAGCTCGGCGGCAGCGGCGATCTCGTCCACGATCGCCACCTCCGTCACCTGCAGTTCCCGGCCCAGCGCATCCGTGGTGCCCCGCAGGTCGACCACCGGACGCAGGCCCGCACACCCGATCGCCACGTCGGTGACCCCCCGACGCCATGGCCGTCCGAACGTGTCACTCACGATCACGGCCACGTCCACGCCGAAGCGGTGGCGCAGGGCGTCACGGATCCGACGTGCCGAGCGGTCCGAGTCGACCGGCAGCAGCGCCGCCTGGCCGGCTTCCACGTTGGAGAGGTCGATGCCTGCGTTGGCGCACACGAAGCCGTGCTTGGTCTCGCTGATTATCAGGTCGCCGCGCCGTCGCAGGATCCGGACCGACTCGCGTTCCACTAAGGGCTTGTGGCCCACCTCGGGGTCGATGGCCACCAGCCGGTCCTCGGCCTTGGAGACCACCTTCTGGGTGACGACCACTACGTCGCCGTCCAACAGGTCGGCGGCCCCGGCGATCAGGCCCGCCAGGTCGTCGCCCGGGCGCACCTCCGGAAGGCCCGGGACAGGTATCACCTGGATTGCCGCTGGTGCGGGCTTTGCGCTGGTCATCGGAGGGCCCCTGCTTCTGCTTCTGCTTCCGCATCCGTTTCCGGGAGACCGTCTGCGGTTCGTGTGCGTGTCACCGGCCAACCTCCAGGATCCGGCGGGACAGGTCGGCTGCCACCTCGGCTGACGACATGATCGTGTCAGTCACCACGCAGGCCATGCCCTCGGCCTCCACGGCGTCGGCCAGCCCGGCATCGGCGGTGTCGACCACCAGCGTCGCCGCAAGGTCCCGGTAGAGGCGGGCCACGCCGACCACGGAGGCCTCGTGGCCCAGCTCCCGGAGCATGCGATCCGCCGGTCCTTTCAGCGCCGCCCCGGCCACTATCGGCGACACGGCGACCGTGTCGGCCCGACGGGACCGCAGTGCGTCGGCGATACCGGGTACGGCCAGCAGCGGGCCGATGGACACGATCGGGTTGGACGGGGCGATCACCACCACGTCGGCGTCGGCGAGGGCGTCGAGCACCCCCGGCCCCGGCAGCGAATCCTCTGCGCCGTCGAACCGCACCGATTCCACCGCCACCGAGTGGCCCAACCGGACGAAGTACTCCTGGAAGCCGACCTCCCGGCTGGCTGGCTGGCTGGCTTGCCCGTTGGCTGGATCATCGGCTTGCCCGTCGGCTTCTCCGTCGGCCTGATTCCGGGCCCCGTCAGGGCGGGCCAGGGTCACCATGGTGGCCACCCGGTCCTCGGTCATGGGCAGCAGCGTCAACTCCAGCCCCCAGGCGGCTGCGATCTCGGCCGTGACGGCGGCCAGGCCTGCGCCCTCTGCCAGCCGACCGGTCCGGTGGAGGTGCGTCCCGAGGTCCCGGTCGCCGAGGCGGAACCAGGCCTTGCCGCCGAGGCGCTCCAGGGCGTCCATGGCCTGCCAGGTCTCGCCGGCCAGCCCCCAGCCGGTCTCGGGGTTGCCGGCCTCGGCCAACGTGTAGGTGACGGTGTCCAGGTCCGGCGAGACGTGCAGGCCGTGCAGGATCACGTCGTCAGCCGTGTTCACGATCGCCGTGACGTCCGATGCGGGAACGGCGCGGACCATGCCCCGCAGGAGTCGGGCGGCCCCCACGCCACCGGCCAGGACGGTGATCATGCGCTGGCACCGGTCACGAGGCCGTCCAGGTCCTGACTGGTCTGCATGCTTGTCACCTGCTGGTTCCGTCCAGGGCCAGACCGCTCAAGAACCCTGCCGGAGCCGTCGTTCGACCAGGGCCAGGTCGGCATCCACCATCATCTCGACCAGCCCGGTGAAGTCGACGGTCGGGCGCCAGTCCAGGATCGATTCGGCCTTGGCCCGGTCGCCCACCAGCAGGTCCACCTCGGCCGGCCGGTAGAATTTCTCGTCCACCACGACATGGTCGTCGGCCACCAGCCCCGCCCGCGAGAAGGCCGTCTCGCAGAACTCCCGGACGGTCCGCGTCTCGCCGGTGCAGATCACGAAGTCGTCCGGCTCGTCCAACTGCAGCATCCGCCACATGGCGTCCACGTAGTCGCCGGCGTAACCCCAGTCGCGCTTCGATTCCAGGTTGCCCAGCCGTAGTTCGGTGGCCTGGCCGAGTGCGATCTGGGCGACGCCGTAGCTGATCTTGCGCGGCAGGAACTCCAGGCCCCTACGGGGGCTCTCGTGGTTGAAGAGGATCCCGGAGCTGGCGTGCAGCCCGTAGCTCTCCCGGTAGTTGACGGTTATCCAGTGGGCGTAGACCTTGGCCACCCCGTACGGGCTCCTCGGGTGGAACGGCGTGGTCTCGGTCTGTGGGACCTCCCTGACCTTGCCGAACATCTCGCTGGAGCTGGCCTGGTAGAAGCGGATGGCCGGGTTCACGACCCGTATGGCGTCCAGCAGGCGGGTCACACCGAGGGCCGTCGTCTCACCGGTCAGGACAGGTTGTTCGAACGACGCCGGGACGAACGACTGTGCGGCCAGGTTGTAGACCTCGTCCGGCTCGTGGGCCCGGAGTGCCTCGATCAGCGAGAGTGGATCCATCAGGTCGCCCGAGTGGAGCTCAATGCGGTCCATGAGGTGGTCGATGCGCTCGAAGGTGACCGTGGAGGTCCTGCGCACCATGCCGATCACGTCGTAGCCCTTGTCCAGCAGCAGCTCGGCCAGGTAGGAGCCGTCCTGTCCCGTGATGCCTGTGATGAGGGCGCGGCGATTCATGGTGGTCAGTCTGCCTCCGGGTCACGGCGAAGGCGCTTCCGCCAGTACTCCAGGAGGTCGACGAGCGTCCGGTCCAACGACAGCTCGGGCTGCCAGCCGGTATCGGATCGGATCGCCGTGGGGTCGCCACACGACACCGCCACGTCCACCGGCCGGTGCAACGACGGATCGTCCAGCAGCCGGATCTGGTTCGGGCCTGTCGGCTTCGGACTCGTCGGCATCGGCATCGGCGCCGGACCCGCACGCTCCGATCCGGCTGTGCCAGATCCGGTTGTGCCCGAGCCGTCCGGGCCCTCGCCGGTCGGGCCCCGGCCGGCTATCTCCACGAGCCTCTCGGCCACCTCCCGGATGGACACCGTCGTTCCGGTGCAGACGTTGTAGGCGGCTCCCGGGCGGCCATCCAGCGCCAGGCACCGGTAGGCCCGGACGACGTCGCGGACGTCTGTGAAGTCGCGACGGGCATCCAGGTTGCCGACCCGTATCGAGTCCTCGCCCGCCAGTTCGGCTGCGGCGATCCTCGAGGCCAACGCCGAACACACGAACCGGTCGCTCTGCCCGGGCCCGAGGTGGTTGAAGGACCGGGCCCGCACGACGTCCAACCCGTGGCCCAGGTGGGCCTGCAACGCCAGGAGGTCGGCCGCCGCCTTGCTGGCCGCATACGGGGAAACGGGTCGCAGCGGGGCCGACTCCGGCGTCGGTAGGTCCCCGGGGTCGACCATGCCGTAGACGTCGGCGCTGCTCACCGTGACCACCCGTACGCCGTCCAGGACCCGTACGGCCTCCAGCAGGATGAGGGTGCCCTCGGCGTTGGTCCTCAGGGTCTGGACCGGTGAGTCCCAGGAGCCTCCGACGTCGGCCTGACCTGCCAGGTGGTACACGACCTCCGGGCGCACTTCGGCGACCAGTCCTCGGATGCCGGCGGCATCCAGTAGGTCCGGGCCACCACTGGCACGGTCGGTGCAGGTCACGTCGTCACCACTGGCCCTCAGGTGCTCCACGAGGTGGCCTCCGACGAACCCGGCAGCGCCGGTCACCAGTGCCCTCATCGGGTTCGGGGCTGGAGCCGGCCAGGACGGAGGCGGCCATGGCGGCGGAGCCGATCGGGACCGGGCCTGCCAGGGCGGTGGATCCAGCCGAGGTGAAGGTGGCCGGGGCGCCTCAGCCGGCGGGGATGCGGGTGGAGTGCCACCGGCGCACCCTATGTGTTCAAGGTCTCCCGGCATGCCTGCGCCCCGGCTGACTCTCCCGTCCGCAGGCTGGGCAGAGACGGCATGGCACTAGGGTCCGGGGTCCGTGGACGCCGTCTCCGACAAGTCGCTGGGTGCTGTGGCGCCGACCGATCCGGCACCCCGACCGCCGACGGCGACGGTGCTCGCCGTGCTGGTCGCCGGCGACCCGGGGCCGTCCCTGGACGTGGTGATGGCGGGCCTGGCGTCCCAGGACCACCCTCGTCTGGAGGCTCTCGTGGTCGATGCCGGGATACCTCCGGCCGCGGCGGGGGAGCCCACGTTGGTGGAACGCGTCGGACGCCTCCTGCCCGGCTCGACGATCGCCCGGATGGAGGGGAACCCCGGATTCGGTGCCGCCGTGGCCGCCGGGCTGACCGCACGATCCGGAGTCACACCGCCCAGCTTCCTGCTGCTCCTTGCCGACGACGTCCTGCTGGTCGACACGGCGGTCCGGCGCATGGTGGAGCACGCCCTGGAGTCCAACGCAGGCATCGTCGGGGCCAAGGTGCTGGTCCACGACGGCAGCCGGACCCTCGACGATCTCGGGTCGTCGGTCGACCGACTGGGCACACCGGTTCCGCTCGTCGAACCGGGCGAGTTGGACCAGGGCCAGTACGACACCGCCGGTGATGTGCTGGCCGTGTCGGGCGCGGCGGTGCTTGTCAGGACCGACCTGTTCGAGGCACTGGGAGGCATCGACCCGGAGGTCCACGGCGCCGACGGCCTGGTGGAGCTCTGCTGGCGCGCCCGACTGCTGGGAGCCGCCGTGGCCACGGCGCCCACCGCAGTGGCCCGGCGTGTCGACACCGGGTCGGACCCGTTGAACCCATCGGAGGGTCCCGCTGCAGGTGGTTCCGGCAACGGCACAGTGGGTCGCCGCCGCCCGGTCCGGAGGCGGACCCAGGAGCATCCGGGGTCCTCATCGCAGCGGGCACGCAATCGCCTCCGGATGGTGCTGGTCTGCCATCGGCCGGCCCGCACCGCCGCCGCAGTCGCGGGCCTGTTGCTGGCCACGTTCGTCGGGGCGGTCTACGGCCTGGCCACGGGGAGGTTCCGGCATGTCGCCGGGTTGGTCGGTGCCTGGCCCTGGAACCTCCGCCGCCTCTCGTCGGTCCGGCGCCGCCGGAGCCTCATGCCGGTCCCCGACGCGACCGCCTCGGCCACCGTGGCCCGCCTCGAGGTTCCCCACCGGGCCTTCCGGCGGGTGGTCACAGGACGGGACCTGACCGGTTCCGACGACCGTTCTCCCATTCAGCTACGCCTCCACAGGCTCTGGTCGATGCTCTTCGGACCCGGCGGCATGGCGCTCATGGTCTCCGCTGTCGTCCTCGGCTTCGGTTCCCGTTCGCTGGTCGGAACCGGGCTTCCGGCGGTCGGCAGGATGCAGCCACTGCCTGTCGACCCGACGGACCTCGTCAGCTCATGGTGGCTGGGATGGCGACCCACCGGCACCGGCACCACGGTCGTCGGTCCCGATGGACTGGCCCTCCTCGGGTTCCTGGACGGCCTCTGGCCGTGGGGGAGCGACCTGTTGTGGACCCTCGTTGTGCTCGCCGCCCTACCGGTCGGGGCGGTCGGTGTCTGGCGACTCACCCAACCGGTGGGTGGCGGGCGTTCCAGGGCCGTCGCCGTCCTCGTATACCTCTCCGTCCCGCTGCCATATGACGCCCTGCGGGACGGTCGGTTGGCGCCGATGGCCGCCTTCGCCGTGCTCCCCTGGGTGGTCCGCCGCCTCGTGGGCGCCCAGGGGGTGGCCCCCTACGGAACCCGGGGCGGCGAGGCCGGACCCGGAACCCGACTGCGCGGCCTCTGGTCGGAGGTGCTGGTCACCGGGCTCCTTCTGGGGGCGGTTGCGGCGGTGGACCCGATGCTCGCCGTGCCGGTCGCGATGGTCCTGGCCGGCCTGCTCGTCGGCACGATCCTGGCGGGGAGCCTCGCCGGCCTTGGCCGGCTCCTGCTGGTCACCATGGCAGGGGTCGTCGTGGCCGGCCTCCTGCAGCTTCCCCTCGTGCTGGAGCTTCTCACCGGCAGGTCCATCGGATCGCTGCTGAACCCGGTCCAGTGGCCGGTCCACGGCGTCGGAACGATGGAGATGTTCCGCCTGGATACCGGCGACTTCGGCCTGGGCCGGGTCGGGTGGGCCCTGCTGGTGGTGCCGGTGCTCGCCCTGGTGGTCGCCCGTGGCCGCCATCTGTTCATCGCCCTACGGGCCTGGTTCGTGGTCGCAGCATCGTGGTCAGTGGTCTGGATCCTGGACCAGGGCTGGTGGGACGGTCCGACTCCCGAGCCCGGCGTCCTCCTGGCGCCGGCAGCCGTGGGCCTGGCCTGGGCCGCTGCGGTCGGTGTGGCCGGCCTCGGTTCAGACCTGCTGGGCGAGGCTGCTCCCGTTCCTGTTCCAGTTCCTGTTCCTGCTTCTGGTGGTGCTGGTGGTGCTGGTGGTGCTGGTGCTGCCGGTGGTGGCTCCGGCTCGGGTCTTCCACCCGGAGCGGACCGCCTGCCTGGAGCTGCCGGGCCGTCCGGAGCGGGCGGGCCTCCTGGGGCATGGCTCCGCAGGCTCCGACAGGCAGCCGTCGGCGTGGCCGGGCTGTCCCTGGCCGTGGCCGTACTGCCCGTGCTGGGCGGATCCATCGACGGAGCGTGGGGCACGGCGCGTGACGACCTGCGTGCAGCGGTGCCGTTCATCTACGCCGGACCGGTGGATGGTGGGACGATCCACGGCGGCGTTCCCCGGGTGTTGTGGCTGGGCGACCCTTCGGTCCTCCCGGCGGTCGGAATCTCCCTCGGCGACGACCACCTGGGCGGCGGTTACCCGGGTGATGGTCGGCCCTCCGGGGGCCCCATACCGGACGGCCTGGCCATGGCGGTCACCGATGGGCGGCCCGACCTCATCGACCAGTGGCCCATGGACCGGACGGAGGGCCTTGTCTCGATCAGGACGTCGGTGCTCGATGCCATGGCCGGTGACACCAGCCGACTCGGGGCCCGGCTGGCGACGTGGGGAGTGGGTTGGGTGGTGCTGGTGGAGCGTTCCACCCCCGTACCCCAGCCAGCGCGTGAGGTGGCGGTGCCGGACCTCCTCGCCGGGGCCATGTCACGCCAGCTGGACCTGGAGCGCATGGAGGGCATCAACCGGGCGGTGACCGTCTACCGCAGCACCGTCGTGGAGGCGCCGCTGGCCGTGGTGCGTGACCGGAACCGTCGGGCGGTACCTGTCACCGTGACCCGGGAGGCCTTCGACCGTCGTGTCCTGACGGCATCGGCTGACGGCTCGTTGCGCTGGGCCATCGGCCCTGACGGCGCCTGGGGGTTCATCGTGGACGGCGTCCGGCAGCCGCTCGTAGTGCCCGACGACATCGGGGCAGCGGCGGTCCATCCGTCGGTACGGGTGGCAAGGGGCACGGTCGGGGTACTGGAGCTGGACGGGTCGGGCTCCCGGGGTCGTCGAACCCTCCAGGTCATCCTGGTCGGGGTGGTCCTGCTGCTGGCCAGCTGGGCGCGTACCGCACGTCAGGGTCGGCCGTGAACGCCCACCGCGCACCGGCCCTGGTCCTGCTGGTGGCGCTGCTGGTCGGGGCGCTGACGCTTGGAGTGGAAGCGCCGGACGGTGTCGGGGAGGCGCCGCCGGCCGTGGCCCGGACCGCCATGTCGCTGGCGGGGGAGTCCTCCGACCTCTGGTTCTGCATTGGTCCCACCGCCGCCCTGGACGGGATCCGGGACCGGTCCGTCCAGGTGGCGAGCATCGCCGCCGGGCCGGTGGACGGCCGGGTGATCGTCGTGGACGAGCGGGGTCGCGTCGTGGAACGGGCCTTCCGCCTGGATGCCGGCGACAGGTTGGAGATCCGACCCGGCCGATTCGTGCCCGGCTCGGCATTCGCCGCCGTGACCGTCGAGGTGCCCGGCGGGGCCGTCGTCGTCGGGCAGCGCGTGGAGGGCGACGGCGTGGACCAACGTCCGTGCCTGACCCGCACCTCGGGCACCTGGCTGGTGCCGTGGTCCACGACAGCCCGGCCGGGGAACCGGGTGTGGCTCCTCCTCCACAATCCGTTCCCGGCCTCGGCGGTCGTGGACCTGCGATTCGTGGGAGACATCGGTCGCCGCGAGACCCTCGACTCCCAGGGAATGGTCGTCGCCGGCCGCTCGATGGTCGCCTACGACGTGACGGAGCGGATCTCGGACTCCTCGGTGGTCTCGGCCCTCGTTCGGGTGCGCGTCGGCCAGGTGGTGGTGGCACGTCTGCAGCTGGCCAACGGAGACGGCCCCTCTGGCATCCGTGGGTTGGACCTGGCACCCGGGCTACCGGAGGCTCGGTCACGGCTCTTCGTGTCCGGCGTCGGACCGGTAGCCGGGTCGACTGACGGGTCGGGAGGCGACCTGTCGGTCGTGGTGCTGAACCCCGGAGAGGAGACCATCGAGCTGGAGGTGGTGGCCCGGACGTCGCCATCTGACGGGTTCGTGGAGCCCTGGCCCGTGGTGCTGCGTGCCGGCCAGCGCCACGTCGTGGACCTGGGGGACGGGCGGTTGGATGGCGTGGGAACGTTCAGCATCGAGGTCAGGACGCTGGACGACCAGCCGGTGGCGGCTTCGCTGGTACGCCGGGGAGCGGTTACCAGCGACCGTCAAACGGGTGGTGGCGACCAGGCGACGGATGACCAGCCGGTCGGTGACAGGGTGGATGTACCCGACCTGGACGTACCCGATCTGGCCGTCCGCCCCCTGACGGCGGTGGCGGCACGCGGTTGGCTGGTCGACCTGGGGGAGAGGTTCGAGAGCAGCGGGGACATCCTGGCGGTGGCCAACCCATCCGGTTCCAGCATCGCCACCATCGAGGTGAAGGTGCTGGCCGGTCGGGCCCCGGAGGGCCTTCCCGCCGTCGTGGAGCTGGGCCCCGGGGCCCAGGTCGTCTTCCCGCTGGGGGCGGGCGGACCTGTGATCCTGGCGGTGGAGTCCACCTCGGGGGTCGTGGCGTCCGTCCGGGAGTCGTCACCGTCCGGGTCTACGGCCGGTGTGGCGGTGGCGGTGGCCGGCACCGAGGAGTGGCCGGAGTCCGGGTAGGTCAGTCGCCGGCGCTGCAGCCGTCCGGGGTGCAGCCGGGTTGGCGGAGCTCGGCGAGGCTTCCCCACAGGTGGGTGGCCGAGACCGGTCCCAGATGATGGCTGCGGACCACGCCGACGGCGTCAACCAGGAGCACCATCGGAACCGCTTCCACGGCGTACCGGTCGTGCAGGTCCTTCCGGGCGCCTGCCTCGACCTCGTGGAATGCCACCGCCTCGCTCTCCAGCGGGCTGGCCACCTCCACCACGGAGCTGCACGTCTCGCACCTGGCCGATGTGAAGACCGCCACCAGCCAGGGGGCGTCGGGTCGGTCGAAGTCCTGCCGGTCCAGTTGCTGGGGGACCGACCAGCCGGTGCGGATCGGTGCATCCGGTCGTCGGCGTTGCACCAGGTGGGCCAGCGTGCCGGCCACCGAGGCGACCACGACGAGGAGGAGCAGGCGGTCCATTTGCGGACCGGTCAGTCGGTGCTTGCCGGGTCGCTGACGGCAGCCGGCGCCGCCGTGTCCGGCGGATCCTCGTCTGCCGCGGCCGAACCTGTATCCGAACCGGCGGTGCTACCTGAGGCGGAGCCAGACGTGTCATCAGAAACAGAATCAGAACGAGCCTCCGAGCCGTTCTCCGAGCCGGAGTCGGGGTCGGCGGCAACCCTGATGAGGCGGCCCACCTCTTCTCCGCTGATCGTCTCGTGCTCGAGGAGCGCCCGGGCGATCAGGTTCAGGGCATTGCGATGTTCGGTCAGCAGGGCACGACAGCGCGACTCCTGGTCCATGAGGATCCGCTGGACCTCCTCGTCGATCAGCTGGGCCGTGTGGTCGCTGTACTCACGACTCGAGAGGAGGTCGTCTCCCAGGAACACCTGGGCCCTGCTGCCCCAGGCCATCGGGCCGACCCGCTCGCTCATGCCCCATTCCCGGACCATCTTGCGTGCCAGCTCGGTGGCGCCGACCAGGTCGTTGCTGGCCCCGGTGGAGGCGACGCCGAAGACCAGCTCCTCGGCCATCCGCCCGCCGAGGCTCACGACGAGGGAATCCTCGATGAAGTCCTGCCGGTAGAGGTGACGGTCCTCCTCCGGCAGTTGCATGGTCATGCCGAGAGCCATGCCGCTGGGGATGATCGTCACCTTGTGCAGGGGGTCGGCGTTGGGAAGCAGGGAGGCACAGAGGGCATGGCCCGCCTCGTGGTAGGCGGTGGCCTCCTTCTCGTCCGCTGACAGCGCCAGCGACTCCCGCTTCTGGCCCATGAGGGTGCGGTCCCTGGCCTGCTCGAAGTGATCGGCAGCAATGGAGTCCTCGCCGGTGCGGACCGCGATGAGGGCGGCCTCGTTCACGAGGTTGGCCAGGTCTGCACCGCTCATGCCCGGCGTGCCCCGCGCTACCAGGTCCAGGTCGACGTCGTCGTGGATCCGCTTTCCCTTGACGTGGACGTCCAGGATCTTCCGACGGTCGTCCAGCTCGGGGAGCGGCACGACCACCTGGCGGTCGAATCGGCCCGGCCGCAGCAGGGCGGGGTCCAGGATGTCGGGGCGGTTCGTGGCGGCGATCATCACGATGCCCTCGCTGGACTCGAAGCCATCCATCTCCGAGAGTATCTGGTTCAGCGTCTGCTCCCGCTCGTCGTGGCCGCCGCCCAGGCCGGCGCCGCGCTTGCGTCCGATCGAGTCCAGCTCGTCGATGAAGATGATGGCCCTGCCCATCTTGCGGGCCGTCTCGAACAGGTCGCGGACCCTGCTGGCCCCCACGCCCACGAACATCTCCATGAAGTCGGAACCGGTGACCGAGAGGAACGGCACCCCGGCCTCGCCGGCCACCGCCCTGGCTATGAGCGTCTTGCCGGTTCCCGGAGGCCCGACCAGCAGCACGCCCTTGGGGACGCGGGCGCCGATCTCGGAGAACTTCTCGGTGTCCTTCAGGAAGTCCACGACCTCGCGGATCTCCATCTTCACGCCCTCGTAGCCGGCCACGTCGTCGAACGTCGTGCCGGGGCGTTCCGAGGAGTAGGTCTTGGCCCGCGACCGGCCGATCGACATCATCCCGCCCATCTGGCCCTGGGCCCGGCGGCTCATCCACCAGAAGAACAGGATGATCATGCCGACGGGTAGCAGCAGCGGCAGCCACGACTGGAGGAACCCCGGCTGCGGGGTCTCGAAGAGGACGGCGGCACCGCTCTCGGCCAGCAGTCGCCGATCGTCGATGGAGAGCTCCAGCGGGCCTGCGGTCACGTGGAGGACACCGTCGGCATCGGTGAACTCGATGCGGCCGGTCAGGTTGTCCACCAGGACGTCGCTGACCTCGTGTGCGGCCACCCGGCTCAGGAAGCGGTCGTAGGTGACCTCGTCCAGTTCATCGGCGGGGAAGAGGTTGGGCAGGAAGAGGGCCGAGGCGATGAGGCCCAGGATCAGCCAGATGCCCCAACGGGGCCAGCCCCGCTCGCGGCTGGGCTTGGTGCCTGCGGTCGGTCGGTTGGCCGCCGTCTTGCTGCTGCCTGTCTCCTTGCGGTTGCCCTTTCGGCCACCCTGCCGTTCGGAGCGCCGACCGGACGACCTGCCGCCTCGTTTGTCGGATCCGTCCGCCATGCCTCCATCGTACGGGGGCCCTGTGTCGGTCAGGCCCCGGCCCGCTTCCTGCCGGGCACGGATGGCGCTTCGGACCGGCACCGCAATCCCGGGCGGTGACCCCTAGCAGGGAGTCCCGGTGGGGAGCCCCTCGCTAGGGTTCGACCGATGGACGGTCC
>Ga0208335_1000518_pt1 | contig 13662 bp, 18 predicted proteins | sample DeeseametaMP0759_FD_184202 | JGI IMG/M metagenome (GOLD analysis project Ga0208335, IMG submission 184202) | Marine microbial communities from the Deep Atlantic Ocean - MP0759 (SPAdes) | ecosystem: Environmental > Aquatic > Marine > Oceanic | place: West of Cape Town, South Africa, South...
CAACCCATATATGGAAGAGATGTTGATGATGGAGCCACCGCCCGCCTTCCGCATCTCAGGGATCGCCGCCTTGGTGCCCAAGAACACGCCCTTCACGTTCACGTCCATGACCTTGTCCCAGGCCTCCGAACTGGTCTCCTCCACGCCCGCCCGGTGGCTTACTCCGGCGTTGTTGACCAGGATGTCCAGCTTGCCGAAGCTAGACACGGCGGCCTGAACGGCATTCTTCCAACTCTCTTCACTGGTTACGTCCAGGTTCACGAACAAGGCTTTGCCTCCGGACTCGGCGATCAATGCCTCAGTCGCCCTGCCTTCATCTTCCAGGAGGTCGGCAATCACTACGGCGGCACCTTCGCTGGCGAGCAACTTGGCCGTGGCCGCACCGATCCCCCCGGCGCCGCCGCTGATCAGGGCTACTTTGCCTGCAACACGCATGGTCTACCTCGATTTGGCTGGTTTGGCTGTGGGTGGGAATTATAGCAGGCAGTCCCGATACCATCGGGACCGTCAGGTAATTACGCTTCTGGGTTTGATTCCCCATAATTGCCTACGGTCTCAGATTGGCTTAAGAGGGCAAAAATAGCCGATCAAGAACAGAAGATCACCGTCAGGACCCACGGACCGTACGTGGTCCAGGGAATGATACCTCTCGTTCGCAAGTCTCAGGTTGAAACCGAGTACGGCGAGCCATACGACTGGAAGCAGGAAGAGGTCTTTGAAATCACCGAGACCTATCCCCTCTGCCGCTGTGGGCGGTCAAAGACAAAACCGTTTTGCGGCAGCACCCACACACTGGTGCCGTTCGACGGTGAAGAAACGGCTGACACTGGGCCGATTTCCAGCCGGGCCAAGGTGTTCAAGGGAGATAAGATCGTCGTAAAAGACGGCCATTCGCTCTGCGTGCACGCCGGCTACTGCGGCATTCGGTTCACCAACATTTGGAAAATGTTGAAGGAATCAGGAGACCCTGAGGTGCGGGACAAGATCAAGGTCATGGTGGACCTGTGCCCTTCGGGGACACTCGCCCACGCCCTAGACGAAAGCTCAGAAGTGGTGGAGCCAGAATTGCCCAAAGAGATTGGGGTCGTCGCCGACGGTCCGCTGTGGGTCAGCGGCCGAATAACCGTTGAGCGGCGAGACGGCAAACCCATTGAGGTACGCAACCGCATCACCCTGTGCCGGTGCGGCCAATCGGCCAACAAACCGTTCTGCGATGGGATGCACAAAGAAAACGGGTTCAAGGATGGGTAGAGGGGACTTTCTGTAGGGGAATTTGTGATGTCCGCTGAGGTTTTACGCCACGTTTGGTTGTTCTCGGAATTGTCAGACGACCAACTAGAGAGCATATCCAGTTTCACGTTTGAAAAGTCCTTTGGCCCCGGTGAACTGATCGTGGAAGAGGGACAAACGGGTAACGGGCTCTACATCATCGTCTCCGGCAGCATCGAAGTGTTGAAAGGCGAACCGGCAGCGACTCCGCAGGTGCTGGCCAAGCCCGGAGCAGGGGATGTCTACGGTGAGATGGCCCTGCTGGGCGAGTGGCCCAGGACAGCCAGTGTGCGGGCTTTGGACACGGTTGAATGCCTTGGCATCGACCGTTGGGTGTTCCTGTCCCAACTGGAGCGGCAACCCAAGGTGACGATCAGGATGCTTCAGATACTGGCCCAAAGGCTTCGGGACAGCGACGCCAGGTTCGTGGAGCAAGCGGCGGTACCCTTGCTCGCCATTAGCGGTATCTGGGCGATTTAGACGCAGCGCCCTCACCTCCGACTCTGTCGAGAGTCTCGACTTCGTCGGACCTAACCCTCTCCTCCTTCCGCGGAAGGACGGGAGAGGGGATTTTGCTGCCGGCGACGGGAAATCCGTTCGTGGTGACAACGTGTACGCAATAACTCCTCTGCGATTCTCGTTGACTATTCAGCTCCCTAGTTAGGATGTGCCGAATGTATAACGCGGTGGCTAGCGCGCTTCGTTCGGGACAAAAAGGCCGGTGGTTCGAGTCCACTCACCTCGACTATTTTTTACTTTATATCGTAAACGTTGTATCAGTTCTTCCGAAGATTGTCGGTCGATGTTTTGGTCAATGAGAATGGCTAATCCTCTATCCTGGAAGGGTCGACCATCTCGTAGAACTCGATGTGCTGACTTTCGATCAGGGGGCTGTACTCCCTTCCGACTGCAAACACTTCTGGCGGCATGTTGTTCCCAGGTCTGCCTGGAGACATTATCTGGTCGTCGTGCCATTCCAATATTACGATATTTGTTTCACCAGGAAGGGTGTATCCATTGTAGGAGACGGTGAACTCACCCCTGTGACCGGCGTCCTGCAATATCTTGGTTTGTATATAAACGAGTTTGGCGACGTTTGACGCCTCTCCTGGCTTCGTTCTGTATACTCGCCTCAACTTGTACATGGTGTTCCTCGTAGTTACACAGGTCCTTTTACCAAGTACCCGTCTTGAAGAAATGCCTTCCATTCCTCGATCTCAGTGCCTCCCTCTAGGAAATCGATGTACCGCTCGAAGGTGCAGCCCAGTAGATCTGATTTTCCCTCATCCGTCAGCAAGCCTTGATACCGAGACAATGCGCGGGACATGTGCCCGTTTCCTGAGGGGCAGATTGTGACAGAAATGAAGCGATCCAAATCTCCGACGGCTCGCATCTTGAGTCCAAGAAGGTGGTTACGCCAGATCTGACGGAGGTCATCGGTTGCTAAGAGTTTGCACCCGCCGTTGGTGAAGACGCCGGACTCCCGAGTGGTTGTCCAGTATGTTGACCCAGGGTTTTTCACGCGAAGAGCTTCAGACCGGCCAAGTCGATATCCCTGTTCGGTGTACTTTACCTCGATGCCAACTCCGACTACTCGGCCATGGTCGTCGGCACCCTTGATGTAGGTGTCGAATCATGTTCTGTCTCCCAGGTACTTCTCAGCTGGTTTCGGTGACCATTCAGGTTCGATCTGGTACGGCGGGAGAAGTTCAACGCCGAGGATCCGGTACAACAGACGGTTGGTAAGCTCATGTCTGCCAATTAGCGGAGCGAACAGATTGAATGGAATATGCTCACTCCTGAGCATGTCCGCGTCGCGACTCTTAGTGTAAGTCGGGTATCTTTGTCTCAAGGCCTCCCGTACTCCTAAGCCGTCATAGTAGTTGAGGAGTGCGCGGCCAGCCCATTCTGTTAAACGATTGCCGTACTTGTCAAAGCCGACCTTGAGTACCTTTGCTCGGTATGCCGACTGATGAAGTCTAGCGGCTGCCTTAAAGTGATCGTCATGCTCATACTGAGGCCCAATACTACTCATCAATCATGTACTCCGTTAAGAAATTACGGCGATCACAGTCCAAAGTTCGACGCAGGCATCGTAGTACAAGCCAAAGCCATCAGCACGACAAGTACTAGTGGTTTGGTTTCGGCTCTTACGTACCGGCGGCTCCCAACTGGAACACGGGTGACCGGCGCATCCTGAGGCCGACCACGGACGCGGACAACATTGTCGCAACTAGACACAACAATCCCACCGCCGGAAAGCCGCCTAGAGACAGCATAAGCCCCCCGGCCGAGGCGCCGACAAGGCTACCGAATTGATTGCTCGTGGACAGCATTCCGCCTGCGGTACCTCGAGATTGGCCCGCCAAGTGCATTATCAGTGTCAGCATGACCGGCATTGAAACGGACACCAACACCGATGCTACGAAGGCCATCGCGACGACTATCCAGGCGGACGCTCCCAAAGCAAAGAGGAGTCCGGCCACCACCCCACCGGCCAGGCTGATGGCGGCCAACCAGTCCAACCGGCGAGCCCGGCCAGCGATCAACCCTCCGGCGAAGCTGCCAATCACCGCTCCCACGCCCAACAGGGCAAGTCCTAGAGCCGTGCTTGCCTCGTCCCAACCATAGCTTTCCATCATGTGGGCAGCAAAGTATGTCATTAGTCCGAACAGCGCCATCTGCTGAGTGAAATTAGCGATGAGCACGTACCACGGCGCCGACTGACGGCCTATGACCTTGAAACGGTTGAAGATATCTATCCTCTGACTCGGACGCCGTTGGCCCGAAGGTAGCCAAAGCCACAGGGGCACCCAAACGGCCAGCGACAGACCACCGACGATGTAAAAGGGCAATCTCCATCCGCCGATATAGCCAAGCAAGGCAATCGCCGGCACTCCCACCGCGACCCCAACCCAACTCGAGGAGGTTATGAAGCCGATGGCTTTCCCTACCTTCTCAGGCGGCAAGTTGTCGGCCAGCGCCGCCATGATGGTCGGGAGAACCATTGCGGATCCTATGCCAGTGATGAGCCGTAGGGCCAGTAGGGAACTGTAGCTCCACGCCGCTCCTGACCCCAGAACTCCCAGGGCCATCAGCAAAAGCCCAATCAGGAGCACCGGTCGTCTGCCGTACGTATCTGAAATAGGTCCAACCAACGGCGCGGTTATTCCCCAGGTCATGAAGGTGGCCCCGGCGAGCTGTCCCGCCACAGCTATAGAAGTGCCGAAATCGTCTGCCAACGCCACCAGGAGGGGCCCAAGCATCAGGCTTACCGCCCTGACCAAAAACATGGTGGCCGCAAACAAGAGAAGCGTCGACGACGAGACTCCATGTTGTTGGACTGCGGTCAAAGCTACTCCGCGACGAACCCGAAGGTCCAGGCTTCCCTCTCCACTCGTGGCCGCATTCACTGGAACGCCATTCAGGGGCCTTGGCCTTCCTGCTGTAACCTCTGGCTCCACATTCAGGGCCACGCATCGGCTACCTCAATCGTCGAACCCAGATATCCCTGCTATTGTAGTCCAGAGTTCCATGCTCAGTGATAAACATCAACTAACCGCCTTTCACAGTAGTGTGCCTGATGTACTCGCCGGCCACCGAGGTGGGTTTTGAGCAGGTAACGGCGCATTTCCTATGCTTAATATTGTACGGGGCTAGGATCTTTCTCGGTATCTTGGTCTCCCGGAGCTCGCAAAGTGGGGCCGACTAGCCTAGCCATCCGCTGGTTGGCAACCCGTGCTGACTAGCCAATGTCTCGTCTGGCACATTGGAATTAGCCTTGATTAATGGGGTTTTCTACCCATCGAGGCGCAACATCTAAGCCACTGTTTTCCACCAGGTAATCGAACCGATTTGAATCCACCGGGATTCCTGGAAAGTTAGTTGCTGGAGGGCTGGACCCTACTCCGACTCCTGATACCCAACTTTTATTACCTTCAGGCATCGATGTTCGCGGAATCGAGTCTTGGATACGTAAATTGGCCTAGACCCAGGGCTCATAATGCCCCGAATCTAAATCGACGCCCGCCCACAGGGCGGGCTTAAGATGTGGGCTTCCAATCGGTTCGGCTGAGGTCAGCCAAAATGGGAAATATAGACAAATATCTACTACAATATGCGAACAAACGTTACCAGGAGGGTCGGGGACTCATGAAAAGCGACAAAGTCAAGCAGTTGGTCAGCGAACGGTACGGCCGCTTTGCTGTGGCAGTGCTGGCACATGGGGCGACACCTTGATGCCTTCAGGCACAGCCCGGTTCGGGCTACGCTCCTGATCAGGGGCTTTACTCCGAGGAGGAGTTGGCCTCTATCCCGCCCCTTGCCCTTGCCCTCTCCAGGGGCTGCGGGAACCCGACCTCTTTTGCAAGGCTCCAGGACAGGGAAACGGTTGTCGACCTGGGCTGCGGAGGTGGAATAGACCTCATCCTCGCTGGCCGGCGGGTCGGTCCGGGTGGCAGGGTGCTGGGCGTGGACTTCGCGCCGGAGATGCTTGAGCGCGCCAGGCTGTGTGTTGAAGAGTGCGGCCTGGAGAACGTGGAGCTTGCCCCGGGGAACGTCGAGTCACTGCCTTTACCCAACGGTGGCGCGGACGCCGTCATCTCCAACTGCGTCATCAACCTGGTTCCCGACAAGGAAGCCGTCTACCGCGAGGCGTTCCGGGTTCTCAGGCCGGGTGGGCGCATCGCCATCTCCGACATAGTTACCTCATGCCAGTTGGAGCCAGACCTTAGAACGAGGTTCCAGGACACCTGGGCTGGTTGCCTGGGCGGAGCGATGGAGGAAGGGGCGTATCTAGGTCTAATACAGGCAACTGGGTTCGGCAATATGGAGATCATCGCACGCCACGTCCTCAGCCCTGAGGAACTCCAAGGGATGGTGCAGTGCCCGGGAAGCGACTTTACGCCCTCCCCGTTGCCGGAAGATTTGGCCGCCGTGGTCGGCAAAGTCCTGAGCATCAAGTTCAGGGCCACCAGGCGATAGGCTAGGGTTTCAGTTTGCCGAGGTGCAGTTGACGAGGAAAATGCTGACCAGAATACTAGAACGGATCAGCCAGCTTCGGTTGGCACCTGGCTAGCCCACCTGGGCCGTGCGGGTCTTACCCCCCAAGACAACTCTATCGCCATCCCTAATGACGTGTTCTTCATGTGGTGAAAGCTTATTGTTGTTCAGGTACGTGCCGTTAGTGCTGCCAAGGTCGGATATATAGAAAACGTCTGACTCGAAACGAACTTGGAAATGGCGCCTGGAGACGAACCGGTTTTCCAGTTTGATGTCCACGGAGTCGGAGTTGCCGGCAGTTACCGATGGCCCTTCTATAGCAATAATAGAGATACAGTCGAGGCCCTGGGTCACGTCGAATGATGCAGGAATAGGAGGGATCATCAGATTACTCCAAACGCATGGAGAATTATTATGGGGAGATTATAACGGAGCAGGATCAGAAGATTCTCAAATGGTACTCGCGGGATGGATTGCGCCGGCTGATGAAGTTGTCTAACGGGGGAGCTAGACTTATCGTTGGTTGGCCAGGTATTGCTAGTCGATGATTATTCTTCTTAGCACATTATTCTTGTTACGGTCCACTCGTAACCACCGCGGCCACGGCTATTGATTTAGTGCCTGCCAAACATTCTTCTGGCAAGGAGAATGGTAGTTATTCTTTCCAGTCTCGGTTGCCCCATCAATCGTCGAACTCCAAGACCCCCGCAATCACGTTCTAGAGTTCCAGACCGCCTAGCAAAAATGTTTCGTGCACGTTGTTTACCACTGGTCAGCAAGACGAAGGCCTCCAGATTTCTCGTCTGGGGGCCTTTTGTCCGCCTAAAATAATTGGTTCCGAAGGTCAGAGTAGAACTGACACGGGGTCACCCCACCGGTTTTTGAGTCTGGTGCGAGTCGTTCTACTCCATCACACGACATCCCAAGTAATATCCTTTCGAAGCCCCAATAGCGGCAATTCTAATTGTAATTTCCCTACCCAGGTTCTCTTTGCATTTTTTCTTTTACCCGGTGGCACGACATATTCGTTGCCAGTTTACAGTTTTGACATTGAATCCGGAGCTACAACGGGGCATGATGGGATAGCAAAGTCAACCTCCTCTTGAATATGGCGAAAGTTGGCCAGGCATCCGGTCGAAGCGCGATTTCAAATAAGATGACCCAACCCGACACTAAGCCCAGTGCTGCGACCCGAGTGCTAGGGCTGTTTTATGGCTGGAAATTAGTCGGTCTTACGGTATTGGTGACTGCGATGGCCGGCGGGCCCGTGTGGAACGGAGTGGGTGTGTGGGTTAAGGCCTTGGAAATGCACTTTGGTTGGAGCCGTACCCAACTAACGGGCGCCTTTTCCATGGCTCAGCTTGAAGGCAGCTTGATCGGTCCTCTCATGGGCTACTTGATCGACAAGCTAGGCCCCCGACGGATGGTATTCATCGGGTTTTCGATTACCGGTTTGGGGTTCATCCTATTCAGCCAAACGACCCATATAGTTACCTTCTACGTCTCATACTCGTTCATCATGCTCGGGACGGCGGCGGGCACCTGGCTGCCCATGATGGCTGTAATAAACCGTTGGTTTAACCGCAAGAAGGGCCAAGCCATGGCGGTGGCAGGCGAAGGCTCATTTCTGGGCGGACTGCTGTTGGTTCCCGCGTTAGCTTGGGCGGTGAACCCTGCTCAGCACGGGTGGAGCGCCACGGCGATGTGGATTGGAATCGTGTTTCTCGCCGCGGGATGGCCTCTATCTCGGTTAATACGCGAGCGCCCAGAAAACTACGGTGAACGGCCAGATGGGGCTCTTCCATCGAAAGCCCCGGAACTCCTTGAGGAAGGAGCCTCAATTGATTCGGACAGTTTGGACGACGGGCCAGAGTTCACCGCACGGCAGGCTATACGCACCAGCGCTTTCTGGTTCATAACCTTCGGCCACGCCCTGTCGTCGATGCTCATCGCCACCTTGACGGTCCACATGGTGCCCATGCTGACCGACCAAGGGCTGTCCCTACAAACTGCAGCCTACGTCTGGTCTGTGCTGATGGCGGTGGGCGCGGTTTTCCAGCTAATTGGAGGTTACGTTGGTGACCGGGTGCCCAAGAACCTGGCCATCTTCGGTTTCACGACCTTGCAGGCGGTTGGGTTCCTTATGGCGGCCTTTGTTGACAACCTGACCACGGCCGTGCTGTTCGCAGTCGTCTACGGCGCGGGCTTTGGCGGGCGGGTCCCGTTAACCACAGCCATAAGGGGAGACTATTTTGGTAAGGGTGCCTACGCCACCATCACGGGGATTTCCATGGCGCCGCTTTACATGTTCATGCTGATAGCACCGCTTTTCGCCGCCGCCATGTTCGACGCCCGTGGAAACTATACGCTGGCATTCCTCATTCTCGGGGGAATCGGGTCTTTAAGCGGGGTACTTTTCTTGTTCGCCAAAAAGCCGCAGTTCTCACCGTCCTACCGACAGGCGCCCCCGGAATCCCGCCAAGATTAGCAGGGACTCCGACACCGTCACCAATACCCGCCCTCGGGCCTTCCCGATGTGGGGTGTCGCTGAAACTAGAAAAGCCCTCTCGTTTGAGGTGGCTTCTGTGTTATCAAAAGGTGGTGCCGAAGGTCAGAGTCGAACTGACACGGGGTCACCCCCACCGGTTTTCGAGTCTGATGCAATCGGTCTTATCTAATGCAATCAGGAACGATTACGCCCGTTTATTGCAATTTTATCGACTCCAAATTTATACCTGGATGTTGCCTACTACCGTTTGATGTTCATAAGTTTGTTATCAAGAATTTGCATTCAGCGCCCCGTGGATCAAAGCCCCTTGCCCAGTATGTTGCCCTATAGCACCAGATACGTTTTTAGAACTTGTCGTCCGGCCAATTTCTGGCTGTTTATGCCTGTAGTACTAACGGGCGTTGCCACGCGGTAAGAAGTTTGGCAATAAGATCTTGGGCCATTCTAATAACTGCCAGGGAGGGCTAGTTCTTCAGGTCCTGGGATTTGGTCCAGTCCATAATACTGATGTTCGATCCTGTTCTGAGAAATCTTGATTATCCTAAATCCTGACGGGTCGTCGCCCAATGGATACCCTACCGGCCCCGTGGTAACCATCTGGATGTCTTTATGATTTAGGTAGTGGCACTTGTGCCAATGACCGGAAAACACTGCTGAGACTCGGTGGGTCTCAAATAAATCAAGCAATACCGAGCGTTTGTTCAGGGGAATGACCGCCCAACTGTCTTCTTCACCAGGGTCATAACTGTACAGTGGGTGGTGGAGAAATATGACGATGTGGGCGCTATCGTTATCGTGGGCCTGAACCAGAGATGCACGGAGAAAGTCGATCTGTCGGTCCCACTCGCAGGGAGCCCGGGAGTCGTCGTAGCCCACGCAACTGTTGAGGACGATGAAGCTGGACCCGCCATACTGGAAGGAGTAATAATCGGCGCCGAAATTGTCCCGGTATTGTTCCAGAGTATGGGGGGTGGGGGTAATCCCTACATCCCAATTTCCAGGCACCCAGTGGGCCGGGATATGTGGGTGTAGCTTGGCGGTTATGCGGCGTAACTCGGCCAATTGATTCGGGTCGTTCTGGTCCTCCACCATGTCTCCGGATATGACAACAAATGCCGGGTTGAGACGGTTGGCTGCCTCGATGGCCTTTTCGTAAAGTGCCGTCTCTTGTGCGAATCCCACAGTTTTGGCAGTGGGAATAATGTTCCACCCGCGACTCCGGTGAAGCTCCGCGATACGATCGTCATCCAAGCTGCTGAGGCGAGCGAACATGCCGAACTGGGGATCCGACATTTGGATGAAGAAAAAATCCATTGCTGTTACCTCGGCGAGTCTACCGTTGGCCGTCATTCGCCTAAGGCGGGCCAAGCCGTTAATTGGGCCGGTTTCGGCGATCAAAGTGTAGTGTGATATTTAATTAGCGTCAATGCTCGACTTGCGTGGCCCTCGAACACTGTCTTATTAAGATCATCTGCTGGGGGACACTCGCAGGTTATGGAACGCACTTTAATCCCGGAATTTCGCCGTGAAGACGCATAATTCGATATTGATTCCCAGGCTGAGATGAGGCTGGCACGCTTGCAAACCCGTTTTCCGGTCGACCGTGCCTGCATAGGCCAATTACCTGCTCATTTTAGTTGCTTAAGAGTAGCTTCGGATGTAGTATCCCCGAAATATCTGCCAACAGTTGGGTTGAAATGTGGCGGTAAGGAGCGAACGCGATGCGTCTACAAAATAAGGTGGCACTGATTAGCGGTGGTGCCAAAGGCATGGGCGCGGTCGAAGCCAAGCTCTTCGCCAAAGAGGGCGCCAAGGTCGTCATCGGCGATGTTCTGGAAACCGAGGGTAAGCAGATTGAAGCCGAGATTAATGAAACAGGAGGGGAATGCCTGTTTGTACCGCTAGATGTAACCGACGAAAACCAGTGGAACGAGGCGGTAGCAGCGACCCTAGGACGCTTCGGCAAGCTGGATATTCTGATCAACAACGCTGGTATATTCCGCACCAGCCGGGTGGAGGAAACCAGTTCCGCCGAATGGGATCAGGTGATGGACATCAACGCTAAGGGGGTTTTTCTGGGTGCCAAAGCCGCCATACCCGCCATGCGCGAAGCGGGTGGCGGGTCCATCATCAATCTTTCATCTGTTGCGGGACTAGTCGGAGCAGCCTACTCGTCCGCCTATAGTGCATCCAAGGGAGCAGTGCGCCTTTTCACTAAATCCACCGCAATCCAATACGCCACCGATGGCGTCAGGTGTAACTCGATTCATCCTGGGGTCATCCAGACTGATATGACGAAGGAAGCTATCGCCGATTCTCAGTTCAAGGCCCAGCGATTGGACCCGACGCCGCTTGCTAGGTTGGGTCAGCCTGAGGATGTTGCTTACGGCGCGCTCTATCTAGCCTCGGATGAATCTTCTTTCGTTACCGGCGCAGAACTGGTCATCGACGGCGGCTGGACCGCCCAATAGCTGCGCCACTAGCGGTACTGTGGTGAACACCTCAATGGGGAGTATAGATTGTTTGGGATTGCAGGAGACCACCGTAATCCTCCTCGTTTTTTTGCCCAATAGGAGATCTGGATACAATATCCTCAAACATTCGACCACCGGTGATTATTCCGGCTGTCCTAATAAACCCGGCACCGGACGTTAGTTCCTAAGAAAATGCGTAGTAGCATTCCCAGCAGCATCAACACAGCGAGGTAATCGGATGGTGAACCGAGAAGATCTGATTCGCCGGGCCGCTGACTTGGTCCCCGTACTGCGCGAACGTGCGGAGTTGACCGAGGAACTGCGCCAAATTCCACAAGCGACATTAGATGACTTTCACTCTTCAGGAATCTTGCGCGCCGCTCAGCCTACTCGTTTCGGTGGATATGACATCGATTACCCGGTGGTACTGGACATTGCTGCCGAACTGGGGCGGGGCTGTGGCTCTACAGCTTGGTGCTACGGGATCTGGGCTGCCCACAACTGGGCTGTGGGTATGTTCCCAGAAAAAGCTCAGGAGGAGTATTGGTCTGACTCAGTGGATGTGTTGTCGTCCACTTCCTTGGACCCATCCCGCGCCGAGGTGACTTCAATCAAGGGCGGCTATCAGCTCAGCGGACGCTGGAGCTTTTCCAGTGGATGTGACGCCTCAGCCTGGGCGATATTGGCAGGGATGGGACCGGGCGGGTTGATCTGGCTCCTGGTACACCAATCTGATTACACGATCGAAGACAACTGGTTCGTCTCGGGACTGAAGGGTACAGGTAGTAAAGATGTCTTGGTTCACGAGGTCTTCGTCCCTGAATACCGTGTCGTCTCCGTAGCTGACCTCCGGAGAGGGCAATCCCCAGGCCGCACCATTCACAAAACGCTCAATTTCCGGATTCCTCTACAAACCATGTTTGCTTACTCTTTGGCAGCTCCTATCGTGGGCATGGCACAAGGAGCCTTGGAAGCCTTTGAAGAACTTATGGGAAGCCGGGTAGCCTATACCACCGGCGAGAAGATGATTGAAAACCCTCTTGTTCACATCAGGCTTTCTGAAGCGGAAGCGGAGGTCAATTCCGCTCGATTGATTATGGCAGACGATGGCAGGGAAGTTGTCGCCAAGGCCAAAATCAAAGAGACTCTGTCGCTAATGGAGCGGGCTCGCGTCCGTCGCAATCAGGCTTACGTGGCCAAACTATCTGTCCGGGCAGTGGACCGGCTTTTTGAGGCCAGTGGTGGGCACGCCCTCTTTGACTCCAGTCCGATGCAACGGTTCCATCGTGATGCTCACGCCGCCTCTCACCACTTCGGCCTCGCCTGGGAAGGGGCGGCTGAGGAATATGGCCGGATTAGACTTGGCTTGGAGCCCAAGAATCCCGCCCGGTTGTAATAATATAAAGTGGTCCTTATTACTTAATCTTGTTTGTGCTGTGGCCATAGATGTCCAGGGGTGTTCTCAGGCGTAATTCCAATAATGCCTCCCCTGGGTTGAATCATGGCCAGACATCCCGGGCCGCCGATGCGGTGCTGCCCCACGTCACCCGGTTTTTGAAGGAAGTATCCCAGAAGGTTGGCGCGGGCCGCTAACATCCCAGCTGATATCCTCAAAGATCCAAGTGAGGAGAACGCAATATGTCCACGGTCTACACGGTTTTAGGTCTAGTGGAAGCATCGGACCTTGGTTTTACGCTAAGCCACTAGCACGTTCTGCTCAGCGCCGCCTGGATCGACAAAACTTATCCCGGCTTCATCGACCACCATGCTGTGACAGCGGAAGGAATCGTCGATCTCAAGGCGGCTTACAACGAGGGCGTGCGCACGATCGTGGATGTCACGACCTTCGACCTGGGCCGGGATATCGGCCTATTGGAAGAGGTTCCCCGCGGGAGTGGTGATCATATCATCGCCTGCACCGGCAACCACCTGGCAGTCCCTAGAGACTTTGCCGCATCCACGCCCCCAGCCATCGCCCTTCATTTCATCCGGGAGATTCAGGAGGGCATCGAGGGCAGTGGGATCAAGGCGGGCATTATCAAGGTTGCCAGCGACCGGGGAGGGATCACCCCAGCCCAAGAGTGTAGGCGATAGAGGATTCTTGGCCGCATTCGCCAGCCGGTTCATCCCCAGGGCAAACGGCTAGACATCACCCATTTATTGGGTGCTGGCAATGATCCAGCCGGGGGGAACAACTTTTTTCCCGTCGCTGCATCTTCTACCGTAGTGGCACTAACCGGACAGTTTTCCGCCGCCTCCAGAATCTCACCCGCCCTGGACCGCACTATTCGGGCATAGTGTGCACCGCTGTTGATCAGATCAATGAGACTGGCTGATCGGGCGCTTGAGTCCGTATTGCTGTCTCAATGCGCGCTCCGTTAGCACAATGATTTCCCTGGCATAAAAACC
>Ga0208335_1000523_pt1 | contig 13533 bp, 18 predicted proteins | sample DeeseametaMP0759_FD_184202 | JGI IMG/M metagenome (GOLD analysis project Ga0208335, IMG submission 184202) | Marine microbial communities from the Deep Atlantic Ocean - MP0759 (SPAdes) | ecosystem: Environmental > Aquatic > Marine > Oceanic | place: West of Cape Town, South Africa, South...
GAACATTTCTCCTGTAGAACTTTCTGCTACTGCAGCAGCCTCTTTTAGAATACTTTCAGATTCTGCATTAGTAGTTTCATCCATACTAAATGCTCCATCACCTGAGAAACTTTCAGTCATAAAGCCTCCAAGCATTTCTGCCATTTGACTGATTTCTTGTTCAGCTCCAGGCATTACTTTTCCAAGAGATGATTTTAGATTTTTCATCAAACCCATAGTTGGCATTATTGCAACTACTGTATCTCCAAGATCATTGAATGTGATTAATCGTAATTCAATTTGCTCTAATGCAATTCGAGCACCACTCATAATTTTAATTACTTTTCGTATCTCTGCTAGTTCATTTCCTAGAACTTTGCTTGTTTGATTATCATGGTTCTGTGTTGCATCTACAATTCTTTGAAATAATTTTGCATCTCGCTCTTGTAGGCTTGATAACATTGTATCTAATTTTTTAATTTGTAATTGTAATTTTTTTATTCCAGTTTGAACTCTTGGTTTTAATGCACCTTTAGGCTTGAATGTGTCATTAATTTTTTCAGAAATATTGGATTTTGGTTGTGTAGTCCACGTATTATTCAAACTAGTCATGAATTTGCTTTAAGAAAATATACTTAATTCAAGGTGTAAAAAATGGTTCACTGCTTGTAAAATTTTACTAACAAAAATACCAGTTAAACTAATAATTTTTTAAGAAATAATTTATGCAGAAAATCTATTTTTATAATGGAGAAAAGAAATCGTTCCTGTGAATAAAAAAATCACCGTTATTCCAATTATCATTATCGTCATAGTTTTTGCAATAAATTTTTCATCTGATTCAAATGTAGAAAAAAGCAATAATGTATTTCATATTACTCTTGCAGATCCTAATTTGTATACAAATGGAGTGTATTTTGATGAATTTACTATTAGTAAAGGAGAATATTCATTTAGTTTTGTTCCAAATGGTAGCAGCCCAAAAATATTATCAATTAAATTAAATGGTGATAGTTTTGATTTTTCTGAAGATTTCAAGCTTGAAGGTACTTTGCACCAAGCTGGAATATCAGAGTATTACACATGGAATTACAATGGAGAGAGAAATATTTTGATTTCTGAGGAACAAGGGATTTTGATTTCTATTAATCCCAATGGAAATGTAATGGGCTCAGTATCAGTGGATATTTTAGAAAATTAAAAGGCGTAAACCCCTAACTGCAGAACTTTGAGAGATTTCCTCTCGTGGTCATGTGTCAAAACACATGATTGCCTTTTCTGTTCTGCGGGGTTACGCAACTTTATTCGATAGGAATTTTATCTATCGACATCAAATAGTATAGTAACTTTAACTATTTAATTTTTTATATCAAATTTTACAATATTTTTATAAATTTTATATAAAAAATTATACATAAATTCTATTTAATCGATCTATAAATTACTAAATTTTCTGTAGAAATTATTGAAATTATCAGGAAAAATTGCACTGATTACTGGTGGAAGTAGAGGAATAGGATTTGCAACTGCAAAAATAATGTCAGAAAATGGAGCAACAGTAGTAATTACTGGAAAAGATTCCAAAAGATTAGAAAAATCAGTATTAAAAATTCCTAATTCTATTGGATTTGTAGCAGACATTAGAAAAACTGATGAAGTAAAAAATGTTGTAAGAAAAACAATTGAAAAGTTTGGTAAATTAGATATTTTAGTAAATAATGCAGGAATATTTCCAAAGATAAAACAATTACATGAAATTGATGAGGATGAATGGAATGAAGTTTTAGATGTAAATCTTACTGGACAATTTAGATTTACTAAAGAAGCAATTCCTCATTTACAAAAAACATCTGGTTCAATAATTAACATCTCATCGGATGCAGGATTAAAAGCATATCAAGGATTTAATGCCGATGCATATTCTGCATCAAAAGCTGCTTTAATTATACTAACAAAATGTTGGGCACTTGAATATGCTAAATACAAAATTAGAGTTAACTGCATTTGTCCAGGTGTAGTAGATACAGATATGACAAAACAATTTTTGAAAACGCAACAAGATAAAGACTTCATGGATAATGAACATCCAATTGGTAGAATTGGAAAACCTGAAGAGATAGCAAAAGCAATAATGTATTTTGTATCAGATGATGCATCATGGACTACAGGTGCTGTACTTGCAGTAGATGGAGGAGAATCAATCAAATGAATTCACATGAATTTAATACAACCTTGGAAAGTAAAATACGATGAAAGATAAAAAGGCAAAAGCAAAGCTGATTGCACTATTAGGAGGAATTTGGATAATTGTTACGTTACCATTACCATGGATAATAAATAATCCACTAGTTTCAGAATCTCAATTTATTACAATACTTGGAATTATAGGAATAATGTCAGTGCCATTCATTGCTCTAGGCATAGCATGGACATTAAAACCAGAACTAACAACTTGAGAATTTTAATTGAAAGACATTCCTATTTCTGAAAAAATTCCTGAGTTAGATATTGCTATCAAGGCTGCAGAAGAGGCAGGAGAAGCAATTTTAGAGATTTATCAAAAAGGTTTTGAAACAGTCAAAAAAAGTGATGATTCTCCAGTTACAGAAGGAGATCTAAAGAGTAATGAAATTATCAAAAAAATTCTCTCACAGACAGACCATGTGATTTTATCTGAGGAGGATAATGATGATAAAAATCGATTATCAAAAGATATGGTTTGGATAGTAGATCCACTTGATGGTACTTCTGATTTTATTGATAAAACAGGTGAATTTACAATAATGATTGCGTTAATAAAAAATAAGAAACCAATTCTTGGAGTAATTAGTTGGCCAACTGAGAAAACATTTTTTGTTGCACAGAAAGGATGTGGGGCATTTAGATACTCAAATGAACAATGGCAAAAAATGGATGTAACTAAAGTTACTGAACTGCAAAAATGCAGAGCTATTGGTTCAAGACACCATTTATCAGACAGAGAAAAATTATTTATCAAAAAATTAGGCATTAAAAATTTTACAAGTATAGGAAGTTCATTAAAAGTTGGAAAGATTAGTTCTGGAGAAGCTGAAGCATACATTACAACTACAAATAAAATGAAAGAGTGGGATACTGCTGCATCTTATTGTATAATTTCAGAAGCTGGGGGGAAAATGACTGATATGTTAGGAAATGATATTTCATACAATAATGAAGATGTTTTTCATCAAAATGGAATTTTAGTTACAAATGGATTAATTCATGAAAAAATTCTTGAAGAATATAAAAAATTAGAGTAGGTTTCTTCCTTTAAGAAAGTCCTTTACTTTGTTTGCACTATCTGAAAGTGAATCATGTTCTGTGTCAACTACTAAATCAGCTTTTTCTGGAGCCTCATATGGATCATCAATTCCTGTAAATCCTTTAATTTCTCCTGCTCTAGCCTTGGCATACATGCCTTTAACATCTCTTTCTTCACATTTTTCAAGTGAACATTTTACATAACATTCTGCAAACTGATCTCCTGCATTAATAATCTCTTTTGCATTAGCTCTATTCTCAAGATATGGAGAAACTAGAGACACTACACTTGGAACACCGTGATTCAACAATAGTTTTGCTAAATGTGCAACTTTTTTGTTGTGTTCATCACGTCCTGCTTTTGAAAAGTCTTTTGGGGAGAACCATTCTCTTAGTTCATCACCATCAAGCATTGCCAAATTCGGAATATCTTTTTGCAAATCTTTTACGATGGTAGTCTTTCCTGAACAAGGAAGACCAGTCATCCAAAGAATGAAAGGTTTCATGAGTAAAAATATCCAAACAGCCCATAAAGAGCTTACGTTAATTTTTGGCCCAAGGTTGGTTTTCTAAATAATCAATTTCCTTAATCATCTCTTCCACTTTTTTTACTATAGCAAAAACTGATCTGTATTGTTCATACATTTCAATTTCTTCTTCTTTAGATAAAATATCATCTTCTACATCATCAAAGAATTTGTTTTCTTTGTTTAGATGATCATTTAGGAATATTCCATATGTTCTCAAATATCTTGTTACTGGTTCTTGTGCATCTTCTCCATTTTCCCATCTTTTTAGATGATGTGATATTTGTCTAGCAATATTTCTACCAAATTCATGTTCAATCAAAAATTTTCGAATTTGATCTTTTAGAGTATCATAACTTGCAACACATGGAAAATACGAATCTTCTTCTCTTGAATGATGAATAGTATCAACAAATTCTGAAATAACTATAGTAATTTTTCTAAGGTCTGAAAATGGAATTTTTGTGCCTTTGTATAATTCATCAGCGCATTTTAAGACAACTTTTTCTAGACGTCGAACTTGATCATGGTCAGCACGAAGTTGGTTTGTAGCACTCACGATATTCTAGTCTTGAATTGGTTATTTAAAAATCAGTTAAAGAGGTTGAAATTATTTAATTAATCCAGTTTAACTTTTATCAGTAGATAATTACATTCAGGCAATGAATCCAGTAATTTTATCTATTTTGAATTTATTTCATGAGCAAATAGATAATATAATTTCGTTTGCAGATTTTGACACAAGTTTAATTTTTAATAAAATTTTTGAAATACAAAATTCTATTTCAACACTATCTATTCAAGATGGTCCAATTGCGTCAGCTCCTGTAATATTACTTGCAGCGGGAGTAGTAATTTTTCTTGGAGTTGCAGGAGAAGCATTTTTCAAAAAAACAGGAATACCAGATGTTGCATTTTTAATGGTTCTTGGAGTAATAATAGGACCTGTATTAGGAATCATACAACCAGAAGCAGTCATTGAAGTAGTGCCATATTTTGCGGCACTTGCATTGATAATTATTATGTTTGATGGTGGATTAAATTTAGATATTAAACATCTAATTAAAACTGCACATTTTTCAGTAACACTAGCTGTTCTTGGTTTTATTATATCAGTTGTAATCATTACACTTGCTGCTCATTATGTATTAGAATGGGTTTGGTTAGAGAGTATTTTGTTAGCTTCAATTGTTGGTGGAAGTAGTTCGGCAATTGTTTTTGGTCTTGTGAGAAATATCAAAATTTCAGAAGAAGTCAAATCAATGTTAAGTTTTGAATCTGCACTAACTGATATTTTAGCGATGATTGTTGCATTCATTTTATTTGAAGCAGTACTAATTGGACATTTTGATTTACAAACATTGCAAGAAACACTTGGTAGAGCAGTAGTTGTAGGCTTGGTTCTTGGATTTGGTGTTGGAATTCCTTGGATGTATGTTTCAACAAAGTTTGGTAATGCTCAACATGCATACATGCTTACATTAGGAATTTTGTTTGTTTTGTTCTTTTTGGCAAATTCATTTGGTGAATCCGGAGCATTAACTGCACTTGTGTTTGGTTTAATGCTTGGAAATAAACGCCACCTCTCACGAGTACTCAAATTTAAGCTGCCAAAAATTGAGAGGGATGATCCAACACACAATCAACTAACATTTTTGGTAAGATCATTTTTCTTTGTATTTGTTGGATTAATGGCAAGTTTTGGAAAAGTAGAATATGTTGTATTTGGAGTTTTGATTACAATTGCTGTTTTTGGTGGAAGAATATTTGTTGGAAAAATAACTCTAACAAAAAGATTTTCCAAGCTTGATAGAGCTGTTACTAATTCAATGATTCCTAGGGGATTAGCTGCTGCAGTACTTGCAACATATCCTATAACTATGGGTTTACCAAACGCTGAAGCATATCCACAAATAATTTTCTTTATCATTTTAACATCAGTAATTATCACAACTATTGGATTAGGAAAATCAAAGAAAATTCCCCCACCTGCAGCAGTTGATGGTGGATTTGTCAAAAAATCAAATGATGATTCTGATGATGGTGGATTAATTGAAAAAACGGCTGATAATTCAATGATTGATTCAGTTGATGGTGGATTAATTGAAAAAACGGCTGATAATTCAATGATTGATTCAGTTGATGGTGGATTTGTCAAAAAATCAAATGATTAGAATTGTTGATAATGTAGAAATTATAATTCTAGTTTTTCTTTAATTATTTGCATATACTTTTTGTTGTATTCATTAAATAATTGAATTTTATTTTGAGCCAAAGCCATTGCACCAGGCCTACTGTTGATGTGTTTTTCAGCAATTTTTTGCTGTTCTAACAGTTTTTCTAGATTCTCTTTTGGTTGTGATTTTAATTCTTCAAGTAAAATATCTAATTCTTTTTCAAAAATATTTTTTGTATCAGGATGTGCAGGTGGATCAGCACCAATTATTACTTTGGTCTTAATATTCCCAAAAACTTTTTTTTCTAATTCAATCAATGAAAATTGGTAAAAAATAGTATTATAAATTCAATTTCATTTTAACAAAGTAAAGTAATTGTTTAATTAATAAAATAAAAGATATTTTTAAAATTAATGCATAACTTGCTGTGTCTAAAGATTTAATGTTTACTTATAAGAAATCAATATCAGTAAAATTATGGCAATTCCAGATGATGTTGAAAAATTTGTTGAAAAGCATATTCAATTAATGATTTCTCAAACAGAAACATATCTACCTTTTATCAAAGTTGCATTTCCATACTCAAATAATATAGCTGATGGTGTTTACAATCTAATTACTGGTAGTGTATTATCTTTATTCATTAATCAATATGCATTGAAAATGAAATATCCAACTGCTGAAGATTTTACAGATTTTGGAAAGATTTCTCTAAAGTATAGAGATCAGATTGATCAGTTTTTTAAATAATTAAGCTAATTCACCTAAAAAGTGAACAGTGTCATTTGTTACTATTACTGTTCTATCTTTTGGAACACGATATAGTTTTTTAGAATTATTAGATGATTGTACAATGATTTTTGAGAAAGGATCTTTGAGTGATTTGTAATTAACTCCTTTATCATTTGCTGATTGAGACCAATGATTTCCTTGGACAAGAGAAATTGTTAGAAACTTTACAATTTGATATGAATAAACCATTTCTAATTAATTATTGATGATTGCACTCATTAAGGATTTTCCTCCGATTAATGCTAAAATTGATAGTCCTACATTTGCAAAAATATTGATTGTAAATGCCACATAATGATTATTCTCAAGAATATTGCTTGAATCAAGTGCAAATGCTGACATTGTTGTTAATGAGCCACAAAATCCTACTGCTGCAAAAAGAGAATATCTTCCATCAAGATGCCAATGTTGTGATAGTATGACAAATGCACCAAGAATAAATGCACCAAGAATAAATGCACCAAGAATGTTAACTATCAAAACGTTAACTGGTATTGTATTAAAAATCAAAGGAGATTATGTGATTTTGTATCTTAGATATGCTCCTAATACAGAACCCACTGCAAGAAAAATAAATTCTAAACCTTTCATCTGTATAATACCAAGTAATTGAGATTATTAGTGCTATTTGAAAAATTTGTTGTTATTCATGTTTAAGTTTGAAATACAAGTTTATAGTTTTTATATCCTAGAATTATTTCTATTTTAAATGACACTCAAACTAAGATGTGAAGATTATGGTTTTGAATGTGAATTTGAGATTGATGAAGAAAAATCAGTTGCATTAATTGAAAAATTAAGAAACCATTTTGAAGAAGAGCATGGAATTGATTATACTATGGGAGCAGTCACTCAAATGATTACAAATCGTGGACATTCTTTAGAATCAATTAAGAAATAATTATTTTCTTAAAAAGTTATTTTTGTTTTATACTATATAGTATTCTTCAATTAGATATATCATCAACTAGATGCTTTCAAAATCAATCCTAAAAATTCAGAGAAGGTGAAAATATTTTTTCAAATAATATTCCTTTTAGACTATTTACTAAATCCATTATTATACGAACTTGCTCCATAATTACTTCTTTTAGACTATCAATTTTGTCATTTAGTTCGAATATTTTATTTTGTAGATTGTTGTTTTTTTGTTTTAATTGATTATTTTCTTCAGTTAATCTTTGTATTTTTTCTGATTCAGTTTCTTCAGGAAATGGTTCTGGTGCAGGCTCAGGTTCTGGCATTCTAATTGGTTTTGGCTCGGGTGCAGGCTGAGGGATTCTTGGAGGATTTGGCTCTTGTTCTGTTTCAAATGCTATTGCAAATTCTAAAAAATTAATTGAAAAAAGTAAAACAATTAGACTAAAAATAATTCCTGTTTTCAATTAATTGTCACTCAATTCCATAAAGACAATTTTGTATATGAATATAATTATTATTTGTAAAAATCAGGTTCTTGATCTTTTTTCTGTTTAGGAAGATCTTCCATGACTGCTTTAACAACTTCGTTATGGTTGTATGTCAAATGTCTAAGAAATTTTGCAGATTCATCTGCTCTGGTTTTTTGATCACCAAATAATACTTCAGGACTACTTAATTCTGCCATCATGGTATTGCATTCTTGGCATGGATCAAAATCAAGATATAATTTCATGTTTTGTGTCGTTTCCTTTAGTATTTAGACTATATTATAGATGCAAGAGGTGGAGCCTCTTTTTTTCGAGGTTTTACCTTATCTATTGCATCAATCAAATCTTGTTGAGAAATTTTAATTTCTTTAAGATTTTGGAGTTTTCCACTGACGTATCTCTTTAGAGCGGTGATTGCTGCTCTGTTTGCAACTGCACCAATCTCTGCACCACTAAAACCACTAGTCAATTCTACAAGTTTTGTAATATTGACATCGTTTGCAAGTGGTTTCTTTTTTGTATGAATCCTAAAGATATGTTCTCTACCTTTGGAATCAGGATTTGATACCTCAATAATTCTATCAAATCGTCCAGGTCTCAACAAGGCCTCATCTACAATATCTAGTCTGTTTGTTGCGCCAATGATTAGAACATTTTGTAATTCTTCTAGTCCATCAATCTCAGTTAGAATTTGAGATACAACACTTTCAGTAGCATGTGATTCTGAACCACCATTCCTTCTTCGTGGAACAAGTGCATCAATTTCATCTAAGAAAATAATACATGGTGCTGCCTGTCGTGCTTTTCTGAAAATTTCTCTTACCCCTTTTTCAGATTCTCCTACCCATTTTGAGAGTAATTCAGGGCCCTTTATGCTGATAAAATTAGATTCAGTCATTTTTGCAAGTGCTTTTGCAATCAAAGTTTTACCAGTTCCAGGAGGACCATGAAGAAGAATTCCTTTTGGAGCTTCTACATTTACATAATCATATGCCTCTTTGTGTTTGATAGGCCATTCAACTGCCTCACGAAGTTCATCTTTTAATGCATCTAAACCTCCAACGTCATCCCAACTTACATCTGGAATTTGCACTTGGACTTCTCTAAGTGCACTTGGACTAACTTCTTTTAATGCATCTCTAAAATCCTCGCTAGAAATCTGAATTTTTTGGAGAATTTCTGATGAAATTTTTTCCTCATCTAGATCAATTTCTCCATCTGCAAGAATTCTACGAAGAGATCTCATTGCAGCTTCTTTTGCTAGTACTTCTAAATCAGCTCCCACAAATCCATGTGTAATCTTTGAGATTTGTTTAAGATCTACTTTTTCATCAATTGGCATACCACGTGTATGAATTGAAAGAATATCGAATCGTCCTTTATCATCTGGAATTCCAATCTCAATTTCTCTATCAAATCTTCCTGGTCTTCTAAGTGCAGGATCAATAGAGTCTGGTCTGTTAGTTGCTGCAATCACTACAACTTTTCCTCTAGACTTCATTCCATCCATCAATGTTAAAAGTTGAGAAACTATTCTTTTCTCAAGATCACCTGAAACTTCATCTCTTTTTGGAGCAATCGAATCAATCTCATCTATGAAAATAATACTAGGAGCGTTTTCCTCAGCTTGTGTAAAGATTTCTCTAATTCGCTCTTCACTTTCTCCATAGAATTTTCCCATAATTTCAGGACCACTAATGGAAATAAAATTAGCATTGGTTTCTCCTGCAACTGCTTTTGCAAGTAGAGTTTTACCTGTTCCTGGAGGGCCATACAATAATACTCCTTTTGGAGCTTCCACGCCTATTTTGTCAAACAATTCAGGGTGTCTCATGGGTAATTCAACCATTTCACGAATTTTTTGAACCTCTTTTTTTAGACCACCAAGTTCATCATATGTAATTCTTGGAATAGATGCATCAATTGCTTTAGTCATTGCTCCAAGTTTGAAGATTGTATTTTCAGTAACAATTACTGGTTTTGATGGTTTTGTACTTGTAGTGATAAATTGTATTTTTCCACCCATTTGTGTTGGTAATTGAATCGAATCATGAACAGTAAACACATGATTTTGAAAATTTGCAATCATTACATTATGTAGTTGTTCTTCATCAATTGGTAATTTTTCAGTTGGGGATAGTATAATTTGTTTGGCATTAGGTGCTTCAACAGATTTTATAGAAATTTTATCTCCAATACCTGCTCCAATATTTAGTCGAGTGATTCCATCAATTTTAATAATTCCAGTACCATATTCTTCAGTAGTTCCTGGCCAAAGTTTTACATGGGTTTTTTTGTTATATGTAATTTCTAAAATTTGTCCTGAATTCCAATTTTGATCCTCAATAATTTTAGGATCAACTATTGCTCTACCTCTTCCTACATGTTGTTGTGGAATTTCATCAATTTTTAAAATTATTTCATTCATATCTTTTCCTCAAAAAAATTGAGGGGTTTATTCAACCTCCACTTTTTTGCCTGTTTGTTTTTCTGCAACTAATTTGAAAACTAGTTGTAGAATTCCATTTTTGTATGAAGCTTTTGCAGAGTTCTCATCAACTGTATGTTTCAATGGAACTTTGACATGGTATTTTTTTTCACCATGTTCTGCAGAAAGATCTACAACTTTGTTGTCAACAACAATTTTGACATCAGTCTTTTCGACTCCTGGCATTTCAACTATGAGTTTTACTACCTTTTCTTTCTCATCAACAATTGTATCAACAATTGGTTCTCGTGTATCAGAAATTGGAAGTTGGTCTGGCTTAACGTTTCCATATTCCTGTACAACAGGTTTTCCATCTGGACCAACAGTCATTGTACAACCGTAAAAAAGTGGTTCAGAATTGGAATTACCTTTGAATCCCTCAAAAATTTCATCTATTTCAAAAAAAGATTTTGTCATTTTATTGAAGATTCTATCAATTTCGCTATCAAAGAACATTGTCATATTACTTACATTATGTAATATATATGACATTATATAAAGATTATTGTTATTTCCATGAAATCTTACATAATCCTATTATAACTGACATGATATAATAATCTTAATGAGAGTTGCAAGCATGTCTATTCCTGAAGTTGTAAGAGAGATTATCACCAGAAATCGTTCAGTTTACGATTGCATGAAAATGGATTTGATAAACTATACAGCATTAGCAGTAAAAATTCAACCAGAAATTGAAAGAATTTTAGGAAATTCTGTAAATCTCAATACTGTAGTAGTTGCAATCAAACGATTTGCAGATTCATTTGAAATCAAAGAGGAAGTAAAAGAAGAATCAGTTCTAAAAAATGCTAGATTGGCTTTAACTGATGGTATAATGGATATAAAATTCTCAATAAAGGATTCAAATGAAATGGATCCAATGACAATTTTAGATAAATTCTCAAAGATAACTAATAATTATGAATTTTTTAGAGTTTCTGATTCTTTTAGATTTCTTGCTGAAGATGTAGAGGATATTAGACAGATTTTCAATAATTTTACAAATAGAGAAAATATGTTCAGTACTGGTCTTACAAAAATTAGAATTTCAATACCTACATCCCAAAATCAATCCGATGTAGTTTCTTATGTTGCTGAAGTATTACATACTAATGGAATTGAATTAGTTAATGCATTTTTCAGTCAAGACAATATTGTAATAATTCTAAATGATAGAGACGCATCAAGGGCATATGAAATATTACATTCTGATATTTTAAGAGCCTAAGAATTTACTAAAAATTATTCTTATAGCATATATTCACCTAATTTGTGAATAGGTCACAATTGGCTAGAAAGAAGAAGAAAATTGTAATTTTAGGAGGAGGATTTGCAGGGGTAGAATGTACTAGACAATTAGAATCTAAATTTGGAAATGACCCTGAGGTAGAATTAATCATGGTAAGTGAAGATAATTTTTTGTTGTTTACTCCAATGTTACCTCAAGTAGCATCGGGAATGATTGAAACTAGACATATTGTTTTACCAATCAGAACAATTTGTAAAAAAACAAAATTCTATGAAGGGAGAATTAAAAATATTGATCCTTTTGGAAAATTAGTAAATTTATGGGGGACTGGTGATAAAAGAAGTATTTCAATTCATTATGATTTTCTTGTAGTAGCTCTTGGCAGTGAAACCAATTTCTTTGGAATGGCCGATGTTGAAAAAAATTCTTTCACAATGAAAACACTCAATGATGCTGTTATGTTGAGAAACCGAGTAATTGATATGCTTGAACAAGCAGAAAATGAAACTAATCCAATTCTTCGAAAAAGTTTTCTAAACTTTGTAGTAGCAGGAGGTGGATTTGCAGGCATTGAAACAGCAGGAGAATTAATGGATTTAATCTTGGACGCACGAAAACATTATCATAGTATTCACAAAGATGATCTAAAGGTAGTTGTAATAGAAGCACTACCTATGATTTTACCAGGTTTTAATGAAAAATTAGCAGAGTTTGCAAAACAAAAGCTAATTGAGAGAGGAATTAATATCAAATTACAAACTGCAATAACTAGTTTTGATGGAAATGAAGTTACCACAAAATCGATAGATCAAAATCCAAAAGATCCACTAGATGAATCAAAAGTTGAATCAATTAGAACAAAGACTTTGATTTGGACTGCAGGGGTAACACCCGTTAGTACAATTCAGAGATCAATGCTAAAAACAGATAGAGGTAAAGTAATAGTTAATGATTATCTTGAAGTTCAAGATTTTCCTGGTGTGTTTGCAATAGGGGATTGTGCTTTATTTTTAAATCCAAAAACAAAAAGGCCGTTTCCTCCAACTGCACAAATTGCAGAAGCTCAAGCAAAAACTGCTGCTAAAAATTTGATAGCATTAATCAAAAATTCAAAAAAAGAAAAATTTGAATATCATTCAAAGGGCCAAATGGCAATAATTGGAAAAAGATCAGGTATTGCTACATTTTTGGGGATGAATATATCTGGATTTTGGGCGTGGTTAATTTGGAGAAGTGTCTATCTTTCAAAAATACCAACTTTAGATAAACAAATTAGAGTATTACTTGATTGGGTAATTGATTTGTTCTTTGATAGAGACATTTCAAGATTAAAGATAATGAAACGTGAGGATGAGAAAGAGTACAAACTACTTGATGAAGTAGATGATGTTTGGTAGTTAGAATTAGTAAATTATTTTCTAATTTTATAAATAATTATTGCTGGTGCTACAAAATACATTCCAATATTCATTAAAATTATTCCAATTCCATAAGATAACATTTCTTGATCAGAATTAATTTCTACATAATTTAGAATTGATAGTGATGATAACATTGGAGTTAGTGTTAGTTTTACAACTTCTTTAAAGATTGGACTTTCACGTTCCAAATCAGCAATTACTGGTGA
>Ga0208335_1000527_pt1 | contig 13440 bp, 13 predicted proteins | sample DeeseametaMP0759_FD_184202 | JGI IMG/M metagenome (GOLD analysis project Ga0208335, IMG submission 184202) | Marine microbial communities from the Deep Atlantic Ocean - MP0759 (SPAdes) | ecosystem: Environmental > Aquatic > Marine > Oceanic | place: West of Cape Town, South Africa, South...
GTGATGCAATTTTCTTAGTAAAAAAAAGAGATATAAACAGAGTTATCCACAGTTTTGTGAGTAAGTCCATTAAGCCTTGATTTAACGGCATTTTGTGTTTTTTAAATAAGTACTTCAGAAATTTTTACAACCAATTTTTTGGCAATAATTATTTTGCTTGTTATATTAATTTTTTCACAGTTGTCTTTGGTAATAAAAAAGACCTCATTTTGATCGGATTTAAGACCAATTTTTGAATTTGAAACATCGTTGAGGATAATGGCGTCACAGCCCTTATTTTTAAGCTTATTTTTAGCATTTTCGATAAAATTTTCGGTTTCAGCGGCAAAGCCTATACAAATGGGTTTGTCCTTCATTAGGCAGACATTTGCCAAAATATCTGGGTTTCGAACAAGCTCAAGAGAAAGTGTATTAGAGTCTTTTTTGATTTTGTTTTTTGCAATATTTACTGGTCTATAATCGGCAACAGCTGCGCAAGAAATAAAGATATCTTGGTCGGCAATATTATCCATGACTGCTTGATACATTTCTTCTGCACTCGATACAAAAATAGCTTGTGCTCGTGACTCAACTGACACTGCAATTGCGCCAATAATCAATTTCACAGTTGCACCTGCCTCAATACAGGCGGATGCTAAAGCCATTCCCATCTTTCCACTGCTATGATTTGAGATAAATCGAACTGGGTCAATTGCCTCAATGGTGGCGCCCAATGTAATGATAACGTTCTTACCTGCAAGTTTGATGTTTTGAAACAAACCAGCTACTTGTAATGCAATAGAGCTTGGTTCGGCTAATCGTCCTTCGCCAATATCACCGCAGGCTTGCTCACCAAACTCTGGCTTTGCAATCACCATATTTCGACTTTCAAGTAATTTCAGATTGTCCTGGGTTGCCATTGAGCCATACATTTGTTGATTCATCGCGGGAGCAATGAGTATTTTGGCTGTTGTTGCTAAAATCAGAGTTGTTAATAAATCATCTGCTTTACCATGACAAAGTTTGGCGATGGTATTGGCAGAAGCGGGTGCGATCACAATTGCGTCGGCCCACTTGGCAAGCTCAATATGACCCATCGATAGTTCCGCCTCTTTGTCCCAGAGATTATTATGTACTTTATTTTTTGAGACGGCTTGTAAGGACCTTTCGCTGACAAATTCAGCGCCACCGGTTGTAAGCACCACTCGCACCTCAGCGCCTAAATCTTGCAATCGTCTAACGATGTCGGGGGATTTATAAGCAGCTATTGAACCGCTTACACCTAGCAAAACGTTTTTATTGGTTAAAGCTTTCATTTGAAACTTGCTGTTATTTTCATATCCACGCCGACTTGTCGGTAGTCACTAATTTGTAATTTTATTTTGTCGTTCATTTTAGTTATTGGTAATTGCATCATTGGGTTGGCTTCACTGCCAAGCAGGATTGGCGCAGTATAAATTACCAGCTCATCAATAAGCACAGCTTGTTGTAGGGCGCCGTTAAGGCCTGAACCTGCCTCAATCAGTACGGTATTAATACCCAATTCGCCTAGCTTGAGTAGGGCGGCTTTTAGGTCAATCTTGCCATTCTTCGTAGTTTGGCAATTATGTTTATTAATTACCAGTGTTTTGGCATCATTCGAAAAAATATTCAGATTTTTGTCGGTGATTTGATTATTGCTGTCTATTACAACTCGAAGTGGGGTTATACTGCTCTCTGGTAATCTAGCCGTCAAGCTGGGATTGTCCTTCAAAACAGTGCCTGAACCAGTCACAATTGCTTGGTTATCTCGTCGTAGTTTGTGCACATCTATTCTTGATGCATCACAGGTGATCCATTTGCTCTCGCCATTTTCCATTGCGGTTTTTCCATCGAGACTCATTGCAATTTTGCTGGTGACAAATGGCATGCCAGTTTGCATTCTTTTAATAAAACCACGATTCAATGTTTTGGCTTCATTTTCTAGTAAGCCAACTTCAACTTTAATGCCGGCATTTTCAAGCATTTGAACACCTCTGCCTGAGACCAGTGGATTAGGGTCTAATGTTGCAATAATTACTTTTGTAGCGCCCGAGGCAATCACCGCATTAGTGCAAGGCGGTGTCTTGCCATGATGTGAGCAGGGCTCAAGCGTAACGTAGAGTGTAGCGCCTTTTGCTTTACCATCAATATGTGCTAAGGCTTTGACTTCGGCGTGACTTTTGCCATATTCTCGGTGGTAATCTTGAGCGATAATTTCGCCCTCGCGTGCAATGACACAACCGACCATTGGGTTGGCATTAACAGTGTGTCGAGCCCTTGCTGAAAGTTGCAGTGCAAGTGTCATACATTGTGTGTCTTTTGTTGTGAAAGGCATTATAATAATTCGTACTAATTAATCAATATTTTACTCGGGAGAAACGTGTGGATGAACAGAAAAAACAAGCACTAAAAGCGGCACTTGCCCAAATTGACAAACAGTTTGGCAAGGGTTCAGTGATGTTTTTAGGTGACGATAGGGCCATAGCTGATATCGAGGCGGTATCAACGGGCAGTTTAAGCCTTGATATTGCGCTCGGTATTGGCGGCTTACCACGAGGTCGTGTGGTTGAGATTTATGGTCCTGAGTCTTCTGGTAAGACAACGTTAACCCTGCACGTCATTGCTGAAATGCAAAAAATAGGCGGCACAGCGGCCTTTATTGATGCTGAGCATGCGTTGGATCCTCAGTACGCTAAACGCCTTGGTGTTAATATCGATGAGTTGTTAATTTCGCAGCCCGATACCGGCGAACAAGCATTGGAGATTACCGACATGTTGGTACGCTCTGGTAGTGTTGATGTTATTGTTATCGACTCGGTTGCAGCACTAACGCCTAAAGCTGAGATTGAAGGTGAAATGGGCGCCTCTCATATGGGCCTTCAGGCAAGACTGATGTCGCAAGCACTAAGAAAGCTCACCGCCAACATTAAGAAAACCAATACCATGGTGATTTTCATTAACCAACTTCGTATGAAGATTGGCGTGATGTTTGGCAATCCTGAGACCACTACAGGTGGTAATGCATTGAAGTTCTACGCCTCTGTTCGCCTTGATATTCGCCGTATTGGCGCGATTAAGAAAGGCGATGAAATCTTGGGCAACGAGACTCGTGTTAAAGTGTTGAAAAACAAAGTGGCTCCACCGTTCAAAAAAGCAGAATTCCAAATTCTATATAACGAAGGCATTTCTAGAGAGAGTGAAATCGTTGATTTGGGTGTCGAGCTGGGTTTTGTTGAAAAAGCAGGTGCTTGGTATAGCGTTGGCGGTGAACGTATTGGTCAAGGAAAAGACAATGCAAGAGATTACCTAAAAGCCAATCCTAAGCTTGCTCAATCCCTTGAAGCGCAAATTCGTGAAAAACTAATGCCTAGTGATGATGGAGATTCAGCAGAGTAGCTCTAACGAGTGTTATGCTGCTGCAATGCGAATGCTGGTTAGACGTGAGCATTCGCAATTGGAATTAAGGCAAAAACTCCAACTTAAAGGCTTTGATAGTGTCACTATTGCTAATGCAATAAACTTGCTTATTGAGCAGAGTTATCAAAGTGACGTGCGTTTCGCACAAGACTTTATTGTCATGCGCTTTAATCAAGGTAAAGGCCCTATTAAGATTTCTGGCGAGCTTAAACAACGCGGCATTGAGTCTTTTGACTTATCCGCTTTTGATTGGTTTGCGTTGGCGCGAAAGATCAGAGTAACAAAATACGGCGATGACCTGCCATCCGACTATAAAGAATCTGCCAAGCAAAAACGTTTTTTGCAATCTCGAGGTTTCGGTTTTGATCAAATCAACCAAGCCTTTTCTAACTAAAGCGACACTCGATGCATTCAAGCAGTAACCAAACTAAGGCTTACGATTTTAAAACCAGAGACATTAAGGTTTTGAAAAAACTCCTACCTTATTTACTTAAAATGCGCTCGCGTGTTATTTGGGCTGTTAGTTTTTTAATGTTGGCGAAATTGGCTAATGTTGCTGTACCCCTTGCACTAAAAGAGATTGTTGATGCTCTTGATCAGACCAATTTAGTTTTGGTATTGCCCCTCGGTATGTTATTTGCTTATGGTTTGTTACGACTGGCGAGCTCGCTGTTCAACGAGCTTCGTGATGCAATTTTTGCCAAAGTTCGATATCACGCAATGAACCTGATTGCGCTCGGCGTCTTTAGGCATTTACATACTTTGGACTTGTCCTTTCATTTGGATCGTCGTATTGGCGGCATTACTCGAGATATTGATCGTGGCACACAGAGTGTCTCCACTTTGTTGTCCATTTTTGTCTTTAATATCCTCCCCTCATTATTTGAAATCTGTCTTGTGGTTGGTATTTTATGGCTGAATTACAACTTCCTTTTTGCCGGTGTTTCCTTATTAACGGTGTTCTTTTATGTGGCACTGACATTGGCAATTACCACTTGGCGAATGAAGTATCGATACCAAATGAACGACATGCAATCCGAGGCCAATACCAATGCAGTAGATAGCTTGATTAATTACGAAACCGTCAAATACTTCAATCAAGAAAAATTTGAAGTAGACCGCTACGGTGAGACAATGCAACGCTGGGAAGATGTTGCCACCAAAAGCTTTACCAGTATGACAGCGCTTAACTTTGTTCAAGGCGCGGTGATTGCCATCGGCGTAACCATTGTACTTATCATGGCAGCACAGGGAGTAGTTGACAAAAGTCTTAGCTTGGGTGATCTTATTATGATTCAAGCACTCCTCTTGCAACTCTTTATCCCACTCGGTGGTTTAGGCATTATTTATCGCCAAATCAAACATAACTTTATCGATATGAATAACATGTTTGATCTAATGGATCGCTCATCTAAAGTTACCGATGTTGCTAACGCACCAGAAATTAAAGTCACTCAAGGAGAGGTGGAGTTCAGTAATGTTTCTTTTGCATACGCCGGTAAAAAAGAGGTGTTAAACAACATTAACTTTACGCTTAAGCCAGGACAAAAAGTGGCTATTGTTGGCCCTTCAGGTGCGGGAAAATCAACACTTGCTAAATTACTCTTTCGTTTTTACGATATCTCCAGCGGTGAAATACGTATTGACCAACAAAACATTAAGCACTTTACACAAGATTCTGTGCGCGGTGCGATGGGCGTTGTGCCGCAAGATACGGTGATGTTTAATGAAAGCATTTATTACAATATTGCTTACGGTCGTGCGGGTGCAACCGAAGCCGAAGTTAAGCAAGCAGCGAAGCTCAGTTTTATTGACAGTTTTATTGACTCCTTGCCGCAAGGTTATGACACGCTGGTTGGCGAGAGAGGCTTAAAACTCTCTGGCGGTGAAAAGCAACGTTTGGCGATTGCACGAGTATTGCTCAAAAATCCACCGATTTTGATTTTTGATGAAGCCACTTCAGCGCTTGATTCTTATTCGGAGAAAATGGTACAAAAAGCTTTGGCAAGCTTGGCACATAAACACACCACTTTGGTGATTGCCCATCGCCTTTCCACTATTATCGATGCTGATCAAATTATTGTGCTTGGTAACGGCACTATTGCTGAGCAAGGCACACACCAACAGTTGCTTGATCTCAATGGGCAATATGCGAGACTTTGGCACATACAAGTGAATAAACAAACTCAGGCGTAGCTGAGTTTTATTGCTAAATATCTAAGAGCTGAAACCCTCTTCGAGAAATTCAATTTCTCGAAGAGGGTTTTAGCTTTTAAATAAAGGGATTTCACCCAAAATATCGGAAAAAATCGAAATGAACTTAAAAACAACAATGAGTAAGGGTGACCCTTACTCATTTATTAAATAATTGGTCAAAAACAGCCATTCTAGAGCCAAAAATAGCCTTTTTATGGTTCTTTCTAGCTGAATAGTGGGCATGTGTTATGTCGGAGGGAAAATTTCGGATTTTTTCATTTTCATTTGACTTTTGAATAAAATTGAATAAAATATACATAATATTTATTCATAATAGGAGTTTTAATGAAAACAGTTACCATGCGAGTGGACGATAGTGTTTACCAGTCAATCAGACTTGCAGCTGATGGACAAAAACGCAATATTTCCAATTTTATTGAGTTTGCAACGATGCAATATTTAACGTCAGAGCAGTATGTTGATGGTGCAGAAATGGCAGAGATAGTCAATGACAAAGAATTAGTTGCCAATCTCAAAAGTGGGCTAGCCGATATAGAGGCTGGTGAATACAATATTGTCTAATTTCCAAATTGCCGAAACTAAGACTTTTGAGAAAACAAGGAAAAAGATAGATCCCAAGCTTTATAGCAAAATTACAAAAATTGTTTATCCGCAGTTAAGATCTAACCCTTATTTTGGCAACAATATTAAAAGACTCAAGGGCGAGTTAGATGGCTATTATCGTTATAGAATCGGCAGCTATCGTTTGTTTTATTTAATTCATGAAGAAAAAGTAGTTGTTGCCATTGTCGATCTAAAACATAGACAATCTGCTTATCGTTAAAGTTAATCCATCTTCTCAAAACGATTGACCAATTAAGCGAAAAGTGACGTTGAAAAGTCGGGTGAGCATTCTATAATCCCTCCTATGAAATTTGAATTAGCCAAGACCGATAATAAAGCCCGTTTGGGGAAAATGACTTTTGCGCGAGGTGAGGTTAATACGCCGGCGTTTATGCCAGTTGGTACTTACGGTACAGTCAAAGCAATGACGGTTGAAGAGGTTAAAGAACTCGGAGCTGAAATCATTCTTGGCAATACTTTTCATTTATCGATTACGCCAGGTACTGATGTAATTGAGGCACACGGTGATTTGCACGATTTTATGAATTGGCAAGGCCCAATTCTTACTGATTCGGGTGGTTTTCAGGTTTTCAGCTTGGGCCATATTCGTAAAATTAACGAAAAAGGTGTGGCTTTTCGTTCGCCTAAAAACGGTGATAAAATATTTATGGGGCCAGAAGAGTCAATGCAAATTCAGCAAAAACTGGGTGCTGACATTGTCATGATTTTTGACGAATGTATTGCTTATCCAAGTGACAAATCGGCAGTTGATCAATCGATGCAACTGTCCTTGCGTTGGGCAAAGCGCTCTAAAGATGAACATCAAAGATTGAATAATGACAATGCACTATTTGGTATTGTACAGGGCGGTATGCACGAGGATTTGAGGCAGCAATCGGTTGATGCTTTGGTGGATATTGGTTTTGACGGCTATGCCATTGGCGGGCTTTCTGTTGGCGAACCGAAAGAAGAAATGATAAAGGTTTTGGAGTATTTACCAGATGCAATGCCAGCTGATAAGCCGCGCTATCTAATGGGTGTAGGAACGCCGATTGATTTGGTTGAGGGCGTGGCTAGAGGCATTGATATGTTTGACTGCGTGATGCCTTCACGTAATGCTAGAAACGGTTATTTATTTACCTCGATAGGCATTGTTAAAATTCGCAATGCCAAGCACAAAATGGACACAGAACCACTTGATGCCAATTGTGAATGCTCGACTTGTCAGAACTACTCTAGAGCGTATTTACATCACTTGCAAAAGAGTAATGAAATTTTAGGCTCTCGCCTCAATACTTTACATAATTTGCATTATTATCAGCATTTGATGTCGTCCATGCGAGAGGCGATTAAGAATGATAAATTCGAGGATTTCAGATCTGAATTTCACGCTCAACAAGCATCAGTTGGTTGAATTATTCGACTGCTTCTAACATCGTTACTGGATTCTTAGCAAAGTAGACATCAAGAACAGCCTTGGCAATTGGCGCGGCTTTTGAGCTACCACTACCGGCGTTTTCGACAATGATTGCTATTGCCACTTGTGGGTTTTCAATTGGAGCGAAGCCGGTAAATAGAGCGTGGTCTCTAAGTTTTTCTTCGTATTTTTCAGCAATGTATGTTTCTTCAGGGTCGAGTCCGAATACTTGCGCAGTACCTGTTTTTCCGGCGAGTGTATAAGCCAAATGGTGGTTTAAGCGCCTTGCAGTTCCACTTTTTCCATAAACGGTTTGCTCCATACCATCAATAACTATCTCCCAATTTTTTATGTTTTTGATAGGAATTTGACGAGACTTTTGTGTACTCATTGTAGTAATGTCGCCTGTACTGTTTTGCGCATGCATCAACAATTGTGGCACCAGTAATTGTCCCTTGTTGGCAATTGCAGCTGTTGCAAGAGCGAGCTGTAGTGGACTGGTAGTCATGAATCCTTGCCCAATGCCTGTGTTTAGGGTTTCTCCTCGATACCAAGGTTCGTCTTTATTAATTTTTTTCCATTCACGAGAGGGCAGAATGCCGGCGAATTCACCCGGCAAGTCAACCCCGGTTTTTTGACCAAATTGAAAATAGGCTAAATTATCATGGAGTTTGTCAATGCCCATGTTGAATGCGAGATCATAAAAGAAAACATCACAAGATTGAGAGATGGCGTCAATGACGTTAACATGACCATGGCCTGTGCGCTTCCAGTCGTTAAATTTTCGTGAGTAATTGGAAATTTTGTAATATCCAGGACAAAAGACTTTACTGGTAACAGTGATGTCTTTTTGCTCTAATCCGCCAAGGGCAACCATAGGTTTAATAGTTGATCCCGGTGGATAAAGGCCTTTAATACTGCGATCAAATAGCGGTAGATTTTTGTCATTTTTAAGTGATTGGTATTGCTTGAATGAAATACCACCAACAAACCAGTTTGGATTGAATGTTGGAACGCTTACAAGTGCTAAAAGGGAACCATTGGTAACATCAATCATTACCAATGCGCCTCGTTTGCCATCCATTAATTCTTCGGCTTTTAATTGTAAATCCAAATCAATACTTAAATACAAATCTTGGCCTGACTCGGCTGAAGTGAGTATTTTCGAGTCCACCACTCGGCCTGAGACGTTTCTCTCAATTTGCTTTTTGCCAGAGCTACCGTGCAAAAGATTTTCGTAGTGTTTTTCAATGCCGGTTTTACCAACGAAAGTTGTGCCTGCGTAGTTGTCTTTATCGTATCTATCTTTATCGTCTTGACTCATTGATGAGACGTAACCAATCAAATGAGAACTGCTTGCACCATTCGGATAAACACGGTGAAAATAAGGCTCTATTTCAACACCAGGGAGTCGTGCTTTAGTGAGAAAAATAGCCACCGCTTGCTCTGAGACATTGTGCTTTATAGGGATATTGTGGAACTTTCTGTAGCGTTTTTCTGTGTTATAAAATTGCTCGATATCGTCATCACTGATTAAGTTAAAGCGTTTAAGCTCAATCATTGTAGCGCTCATGTCTTTGACTTTCTCAGGTGTGATTGTGAGCTTATAAGAAAGCGTATTGGAAGCCAATATTTTACCGTTGCGATCAAGAATATCACCCCTCGCAGGGGTAATGGGTAGTTGCTGTAATTGATTGCCTAAGGCTTCTGCAGTGTAATAATCGTAATTAATAATTTGAAGGTTGTAAATACGCGTTATCAACACGAGACTGAGTACGATAATAAACAGTGCAGCTATGACAACGCGAGATTGAAAAACCCTTATTTCTCGTTTTGTATTGGCAATTTTGTCCACGGCTTAATTAGTGTTTAATTTTGATAAGCAGAAAGCGCACAATTGGCCAGAGAATAGCACCCGTTATTGGTGCAAGAAAGACGAGATAACTAAAGTCAAATCCTTGAATCATCAAGTGAACACCAATCGTGATTAATAAATAAATCAATGAGGCGACAAAAACATAAACTTGTTGGGTGCTGAGGTTGGATACATAAAACGATTTCTTTACATTGATAATAAAGACGGTGCTACCAATAAGTGCTATGGCATTTTGACCAAATACATTACCGTGTAGCAAATCAAGCAATAAACCCACTAATAGAGCGAAGCTATAAATTGCTTTTGTTTCAACGTAGATTAACCAGTAGATAAAAAATATCAAAACCCAATAGGGTGCGGCACTCTGAATCATTTCCGGCAAAGAAACGACACTAAGTAATGCAGAAATTAATGTCAGTTTAAATAGCAATATAATTGGGCGTTGTCTAATCATAAATGCTCTGAGACAACAAGTACAAATTCTAATTCATTCATATCCTCGAGCGGCTTCAGTTTTATCAATAAGAATGCCTCGTCTTGTGGGGCACTTACCTCAATAACCTTGCCGACAGGGTAACCCGCTGGATACGACCCGCCAAGGCCACTGGTGACAAAAGTGTCACCCAATTTAACATCGGCTTCAGACGGCATAAATTCTACCTTCATGACACTCTCATTTGAAGCCATACCCTTGGTGATGCCTCGAGCGCCATTACGGACATTTTTCACAGGAATATGCTGAGTGGGATCGGTTGCTAATTGAACCGTGGCATAAAATGGTGTCGATTGAATAATCTGACCAACAACTCCGCTAGCACCAACTACAATTTGGGATGCTAGGATATTGTCATTACTGCCTTTGTTAATCACCAACTGTTTTTTTAATCGAGACTGTGATATAGACTTAATCCGAGCTAATTTGACAGTATTCTCCGGCAGGGAGTAACTGGCGTCAATAAGACGACTGATTTTTTGATTTTCTAAAACAAGATTGTTATAGACTTGCAGCTTTGCTTTGAGTTCAAATAATTCATTGGTGAGCTGCTCATTCTCGCTGATAAGCTGTTCGATATTACTGCCTTTATCATTTACCCAATTTACCAGTTGACCTGGAAGGTCAACCAGAAAATAAATCGGAGATAATAGTGTAGTACTATTGCGTTTTAGATTGTCTAAATATGAAAAACGAGCATCCAGTACAATTAGAATAATTGCGATTAAGGCTGGAACAAGGGGTTTTAGAAGTCGCATAATGAGTCTTATCGACTACTCTGCGGCTAAAAATCCCATATTGTGTTCATTGATCATATCGAGCGCAATACCACCACCACGAGCAACACAAGTCAGTGGGTCATCAGCGATAGTGACCGGCAGGTTGGTTTCGCTATTAATTAACTTATCAAGACCTTCTAGCAATGCACCACCACCTGTAATGACTAATCCATTTTGAGCAATATCTGAAGATAATTCAGGAGGTGTTTGCTCGAGTGCAGTACGCACAGAGTTGATAATGTACCCAAGGGGTTCGGTCAGTGCTTCTAATACTTCAGCATTGGTTATTTCAAAACTGACTGGAATGCCTTTGGCAACATCACGTCCTCTGAATTCAATTTTCTTTACTACTTTAGAAGCGAAAGCAGAACCAACTTCTTCTTTGATCTGTTCAGCGGTTGCTTCACCGATAATAATGCCATGAGCGCGTCTAACGAATTTAACAATAGTGTCGTCAAAAACATCGCCACCGACTCTAATAGAATCTGAATAAACGATGCCATTTAAAGACATAATGGCAATTTCAGTGGTACCACCACCCACATCAATCACCATTGCACCGGAAGGCATATCAATTGCCATGCCGGCACCAAGAGCGGCCGCCATTGGCTCTTCAATCAGGTAAACATCACGTGCGCCAGCGCCAACAGCGCTTTCTTTAATGGCGCGACGCTCTACCTGAGTAGCGCCACAGGGTACACAAATGAGTACTTTGGGGCTTGGCGAGAAAAAACCCGATCTGAGTACTTTACGCATAAAGTACTGCAACATTTTTTCCGTCACCTTGAAATCAGCAATCACGCCGTCTTTCATTGGTCTAATGGCTTCAATTGATCCAGGCGTTCTACCCAGCATGTTTTTTGCATCTTGACCGACGGCAATAACAGTTGATTCCATTGCACCTCTTTCGTGTCTAAGGGCGACAACTGAGGGCTCGTTTAAGACGATTTTTCCATCCATATAGATAAGCGTATTTGCAGTACCTAAGTCAATAGAAAGATTTTGACCTTTGAAGAAGTTAAACATAGTGAAATTCCCTGCTAGATATTGATAAAATGTTCAGAAAGAACAATATAACCTGCTGGGACTAAATAGACAATAGAGAAGGCCAAATAAATATGAAAATAAAGCAAAACCACCTAATAGAGAGCATTTTTTCTGCACTTCAGTATATATCTTATTACCACTCGCCAGATTTCATTCGAGCGATGGTAGAGGCCTACGAAAAAGAGAGTAATGTCGGTGCTAAAAATGCCATCGGCCAAATTCTAATAAATTCAAAAATGTGTGCCTTTGGCAAGCGACCTCTTTGCCAAGATACAGGCATTGTCAATATCTTTTTAGAAGTAGGTATGGATGTTCAATGGGATGCCGATCTTTCGGTTGATGAAATGATTAACGAAGGCGTTAGGCAGGCTTACATGCACCCCGACAATCCATTGAGGGCCTCTATAGTAAGCGATCCTTTATTTGCCAGAAAGAACACTAAAGACAATACGCCGGCAGTCATTCATACTAAGATAGTGAAGGGCGATAAGTTGGATGTGATTGTTGCGGCAAAAGGTTGTGGCTCTGAGAATAAGGCAAAATTTACTGTCCTTAATCCCGATGATAACCTGACCGATTGGATTCTAAAAACGATTCCGACAATGGGTGCTGGCTGGTGTCCTCCGGGCATATTGGGGATTGGTGTTGGTGGTACGCCTGAAAAAGCAATGCTAATGGCAAAAGAGTCGTTGATGGATCCTGTTGATATTAATGAAGTCAGGGCAAAAACCAACCCGAGTGAGATTGAAAAACTCAGGCTAGATCTATTTGAGAAAGTAAACAACTTGGGTATTGGTGCTCAAGGTCTGGGCGGTTTAACAACAGTATTGGATGTAAAAATTAAAGATTATCCAACACATGCTGCTTCTCAACCAGTTGCTATTATTCCGAACTGTGCAGCGACAAGACACGTGCATTTCACTCTTGATGGTTCTGGTGTAGCGCAATTGCCGCCGGTAGATTATGATGTTTATCCTGATTTAGAGATGGACTATTCAAAATACATCAAAGTCGATTTAGACACCTTAACGCGTGAGCAAATGCAAAATTGGAATATTGGTGATACCTTATTACTCAGCGGCACCATCATTACTGGAAGGGATGCTGCACACGGGCGACTCAAAAAAATGATAGAGTCTGGCGAGGGCTTGCCGAAAGGTGTTGATTTTGATAATAAGTTTATTTATTACGTTGGCCCAGTGGACGCCGTTGGTGATGAGGTAATCGGTCCAGCGGGCCCAACTACAGCAACCAGAATGGACAAGTTTACCGATATGATGCTGGAGAATACTGGCATTCTCGGTATGATTGGTAAGGCGGAGCGCGGCCCGAAAACAGCCGAAAGCATTAAAAAACATCGGGCAAGTTATTTAATTGCTGTCGGTGGTGCAGCCTACCTTATTTCCAAGTCCATCAAAAAAGCCAAAGTTTTGGCTTTTGAAGAAATGGGTATGGAGGCAATTTATGAGTTTAAGGTAAAAGACATGCCTGTTGCCGTTGCTGTTGATACGCAAGGTAATAACATTCATAAAATTTTTAGTCAAATACCGATTACTGAGATCAAGTAATGTATGTTGTGATTTTCACCGCC
>Ga0208335_1000537_pt1 | contig 13368 bp, 12 predicted proteins | sample DeeseametaMP0759_FD_184202 | JGI IMG/M metagenome (GOLD analysis project Ga0208335, IMG submission 184202) | Marine microbial communities from the Deep Atlantic Ocean - MP0759 (SPAdes) | ecosystem: Environmental > Aquatic > Marine > Oceanic | place: West of Cape Town, South Africa, South...
ACTTGGTCTAGTAAAAATGTATTGATTGTTGTAAAAACTACGCTCAAAAAGGTGACAAAAGACAGAATTAAAAAATGTCTCCGCTAGCTCGGGTTGTTTATGCTCAGATATTAGGTGAACGTAGTATCGCTTAACACTTTTCCAAAAATCCGGCTCTCGCTCTCTTTGCCCGAGCCCTGCTTTGAGCTCTGTACAATAAAGATTGACTTGTTGGTCATAAATGTTAAGTCGGCGCTTAGATTCTTGCTCAATTAGGCTCCACTGACGCTTTTCGAAATATTCTTTAGCTTTGATGGATGCACTTTTGATGTTTTCATAGTGCTGATTGAAGCCGCCCAATATTCTCTTGGCAACGTCTTCAGGGGTTGAATTGGTTGATGAATTTTGCATAAAATTTAGTGTTTCATCATAACACAATGAATCCACCCATGGGTTAACTCAAAAAGACGCCAACACATGAGGGAATTTTTATTAGAATTGCTCTTCTTCTGTTGAACCAGTAAGTGCAGTAACTGAAGATTTACCACCCTGAATAACAGTTGTAACATCATCAAAATAGCCAGCACCAACTTCTTGCTGATGTGAGGCAAATGTGTAGCCTCTATCAACAGATGCAAATTCAGGCTCTTGTACTTTTTCAACATAGTGCTTCATGCCTTCACCTTGTGCATACTCGTACGCAAGATCAAACATGTTGTACCACATGTTGTGGATACCAGCCAATGTGATGAATTGATACTTGTAGCCCATGTCAGCAATGTCTTGCTGGAATGAAGCAATTTGGCTATCGTTAAGGTTCTTCTTCCAGTTGAATGAAGGTGAACAGTTGTATGCCAATAATTGATTCGGGTTTTCAGCCAATACTGCTTCAGCAAACTCACGCGCAAAACCTAAGTCCGGCTTACCTGTCTCACACCATACTAAATCAGCGTAAGGTGCGTAAGAAACTCCACGAGAAATAGACTGCTCAAGGCCGTTCTTAACAATATAGAAACCTTCAGGTGTTCTCTTGCCCGTTAAGAAGCGTTCGTCCGCTGGATCAACATCAGATGTCAATAGGTTTGCAGCTTCAGCATCGGTACGCGCCAAAACAACAGTAGGAACACCCATAACGTCAGCCGCTAAACGTGCTGAAATCAATTTTTGCACAGCTTCTTGTGTTGGTACAAGAACTTTACCACCCATATGGCCACATTTTTTAACCGCTGCCAATTGATCTTCAAAGTGAGCGCCAGCTGCACCACTAGCAATCATGTTCTTCATTAATTCGAATGCATTCAATACACCACCAAAACCGGCTTCAGCATCAGCAACAATTGGAAGGAAGTAATCAATGTGCTTGTCGTCACCCTTCTCGATTCCGCGAGCCCACTGAATTTCATCTGCTCTTTTGAATGTATTATTAATACGACGTACCATTGTTGGTACCGAGTCGTAAGCGTATAGAGATTGATCTGGGTACATAGTTTCTGATGTGTTACCATCAGCTGCTACTTGCCAGCCTGACAAATAAACCGCTTCAATGCCTGCTTTCGCTTGCTGCATTGCCTGACCCGCAGTAATCGCGCCCATGCAGTTTACATAACCTTTCTTAGATGAACCGTTAATTAATTCCCAAAGTTTTTCAGCGCCATTTCTCGCCAAAGTGTACTCTGGTTGTACTGATCCACGTAGACGTACAACATCTTCTGCTGAATAGCCGCGCTTAACATCAGACCATCGTGGGTTGTTTTTCCAATCCAGCTCTAACGCTTCTATTTGTTCTTTTCTGTTCATTTATTTATCCTAGTAATACAACGTGTTTAACAAAAAACAAACACTCCATTTGTGGGAAAAAATTATACGTTATCGATAACTTGTTTATTTATAAATTTCATTATATAATCACACTATATCACTATATGAAATATGATGACAAGTGAGCAGCCGCAGAAAAAACACAACGCCATTGAAAAGTGTTTACAAATTCTCTCAATTTTTTCGATAGACAAAGCCCAGTACAGCCTGAAAGAAATTAGTAATTCGTTAGGCTATAATCTCTCAACAACTTACAGAATTCTTAACACACTTGAGAATTATGGCTACGTCGTCCGATTAAGAGACAAGCGATACACCATTGGCACACAGGCGCTGTATTTAAGCGCAATATACACACACAGCAACCATCTTGATCAAATTCGACCGATTGTCGACAACATTAGAGATGTTTCGGGCGAAACTGCTTCATTCTTCATCGAAGAAGATAGTATGCGTATTTGTTTGTACCGTGCTCATTCCAGAGATGAAATCCGCCACAATATTGAACAAGGCACTCGGCTCAAACTAAACCGTGGCGCATCTGGGCGCATCATTCTTGCTTACGGAAAGCGTAGCCGCGATAAATCGGGATTTTATAAGGATATTCGGGACAGAGGCTTTTTTCAGGCCGTTGATGAGAATAACTCCTCACTGTTTGCCATTGCCGTACCGGTGCTTTCAAGTTCCGCAAAATTTGTCGGCGCCTTAGTGGTATCAGGCCCAGTTAACCGCTTTAGTAGCATCCAGAAAGACTTCTTAATTAAACTGCTAAAAACACAGCTGGAAAATATTACCATTCCTTAGTCCTTCCCATCCAAGACTTACTCTACAAAGCTAGGAAAACAGTACAAACATGGCAGCGATAAGACTATGAATTTATTGTATAATTGCGAAGTTTTATCCAATTCTTAGTTTTCATGGAAAAAACATACAACCCCCACCAAATAGAGGCGAAATATCGCGACATTTGGGAGCGGGGGGATTTCTTTTCCTCAAACGTAAATTCTCAAAGCCAAGATGCTTATAGTATCGTCCTCCCGCCGCCTAACGTAACGGGCAGCCTGCACATGGGTCATGCCTTTCAGCACACCATTATGGATGTGTTTACTCGCTACCACAGAAGCAAAGGCGATCAAACACTTTGGCAACCGGGCACAGATCACGCCGGCATTGCCACGCAAATGGTAGTTGAGCGACAACTTGCTCAACAAGGCACCACCCGAGTTGAGGTTGGTCGTGAAAAATTTATTGAAAAAATCTGGGACTGGAAGCAGCAATCTGGTGGAACAATTACTTCACAAATGCGCAGACTTGGCTCCTCAGTTGATTGGAATCGCGAACGCTTTACCATGGACGAGGGCCTTTCAGACGCAGTGCAAAAAGTCTTTGTCGACTTATTCAACGAAGGCCTAATTTATCGTGGCAAGCGATTAGTAAATTGGGATCCTGTGCTATTAACAGCTGTATCAGACTTGGAGGTCATTAATACCGAAGAGCAAGGCTCTCTGTGGCATATACGCTACCCTGTTACGAATTCTAACGAAGTGTTAGTCGTCGCCACAACAAGACCGGAAACCATGCTCGGTGACAGCGCTGTTGCTGTGCATCCAGATGATGAACGTTACAAGCACCTTATTGGAAAGCTTATTAATTTACCATTAACCGGTCGCCAAATACCGATTATTAAGGACGATTATGTTGATATGGAATTTGGTACGGGTTGTGTAAAAATTACCCCCGCTCATGACTTTAACGATTATGAGATAGGCCAAAGACACAATCTTGAGATTATTAATATTCTTACAGATGACGCCAAAATTAACGATGATGCACCTGAGGCTTATCGAGGTCTTGATCGTTTTGTTGCACGTAAACAAATTGTTAAAGATTTAGAAAGCCAAGAACTCCTCGAAAAAATCGAGCCACACACCCTTATGACACCTAGAGGTGACAGAACCAACACCGTAATTGAGCCATATATGACGGATCAATGGTTTGTCAAAATTCAGCCATTAGCTGATCCAGCGATCGAGGCCGTGAAAAATGGCGACATTCGCTTTGTTCCTAGCAATTGGGAGAAGACATACTTCAATTGGATGGATAACATCCAAGACTGGTGCATTTCTCGCCAAATATGGTGGGGTCACCGCATCCCGGCTTGGTATGACGAATCTGGCAAAATATATGTTGCCCATAGCCTTGAAGAGGCTCAACAACAAGCAGGTGATGGTATTGACCTTAGACAAGATGAAGACGTACTTGATACTTGGTTTTCGTCAGCGCTATGGCCTTTTTCAACACTGGGCTGGCCAGAAAAAACGCCTGAATTATCTCGCTTCTACCCGACCAATGTGCTGGTAACAGGCTTTGATATTATCTTTTTCTGGGTTGCCAGAATGATTATGTTTGGCCTTAAATTTGCAGGCGATGTGCCTTTCAAAGATATTTATATCACCGGCCTGATTAAGGATGGTCATGGTCAAAAGATGAGTAAGTCCAAGGGCAATGTGCTTGACCCAATTGATCTTATTGATGGCATCACCCTAGAAGATTTACTGGAAAAACGTACCCAAGGCATGATGCAGCCAGAAATGGCTGCGAAGATCAAAAAACAGACAGAAAAAGAATTTGCTGATGGCATTCCTTCATTCGGTGCTGATGCATTAAGATTTACCTTTGCCGCACTTGCCTCCTTTGGTCGTGATATTAAGTTTGATCTAAAGCGTGTTGAAGGTTATCGTAATTTCTGCAACAAATTGTGGAACGCTTCACGCTTTGTTTTAATGAAGCTTGAAGGTCAATCCATAAACGAGAGTGCCCCCACCTCTGCATCTGATGAGTGGATTTTATCTCGCCTTCAACACACCAAGATTGCTGTTGAAAAACACTTAGACGATTATCGTCTAGACCTCATGAGCCAAACGCTTTATGAATTTGTATGGCACGACTACTGTGATTGGTATTTAGAGCTTTCCAAGCCACTGCTGGATGATGACAAGACGCGCGCCGGAACTCAAGCAACGTTGATTAAAGTGCTTAGTGAAATCCTTACCTTACTGCATCCAATCATTCCATTTATCACCGAAGAGATTTTTGAACAATGCCAATCATTGACTGCGAGCGATTCAGAAAGATTAATAACCACGGCCCACCCTGAGGTCGATCAAAACTTAATCTCCGAGGATTCAGAAGCAGAAATTACTTGGTTGCAAGGATTTATTCTGGGTGTTCGTCAAATTAGAGGAGAGATGAATATTGCCCCTGGCAAGCCACTGCCTTGCTTTATTCAAAACAGCAATAGAGCTGACAAAGATTACCTAAAGGGCAATCATTCAATTTTGACAACACTTGCCAAGCTTGAAAGCATCACTCAGTTATCAGACTCCGATGAAGCTGAGGAGTCTGCAACAGCATTAGTTGGTGAGATGAAAATCTTGATTCCACTGGCAGGCCTTGTTGACAAAAAACAAGAAATAACACGTCTAAACAAAGAAATTGAGAAATTAAGCAAGCAACAACAGCAATTTTCAGGCAAACTCAATAATGAAAAATTTGTCTCAGGCGCACCAGAAGCTGTTGTCGAAAAAGAACGACAAAAGTTGCACTCGGTAGAACAAGCCATCAGTGACTTAGGTCAACAATTAGATAAAATATCAGCCTTATGAAATACCTTAAAATTCTATCATTAGCAATTATTATTACAAGCACATCGGTGGGTGCTGAATCCTTTGTCTATATAACCGACCAAGTTGATATCCCCGTCCGCTCTGAAAAAGTATTTGGTGACAACATTGTCCGATCCCTGCCATCAGGTACTGAGCTTTCTATATTGCAAGCAACAGAGGACGGTTGGACGCAAGTTCAATACGAAAAAACCGTTGGCTGGATCGTCTCGAGATACCTAACCAATAATCAACCTGCACGCATTTTGTTAAAACAATTAACAACAAAAAACAATGCTAACAAACTACTTATTACCAAATATTTAGTGGAAAAAGAGAATCTGGAAAACCAACTCTCTTTATTAAAACAAGAGAACACTGATCTTACAATTCAGAATTCAAAATCCCAAGCAGAAAAGGCACACATTGAACAAATATATGAAGACGCCCTAAAACTTGAGCACGAGAATGAAAAACTTATGCAACAGATGTTGCAACTCAAAACTGAACTGCAGTTGTCTGAAAATAACAACCAAATAGAAAAAGATACGAGTTTAAGAAATTGGTTTATGGTGGGTGCATTAGTGCTATTTTGTGGCATGATAATTGGCTTTATTCTGCCCAATTTAATGAACCGAAAACGCACTCACTCTAATTGGAGGAAACTATGAATTTGTTAAAAAAAGCACTCACTTTTGATGATGTATTATTGGTGCCAGCACATTCGACGATCATGCCTAAAGAGGTTGATCTAACAACGCACCTTACAAAAAATATCAAGCTAAATACGCCGATTTTATCGGCGGCAATGGATACGGTCACCGAAGCCAACCTTGCAATCGCAATAGCACAAGAAGGCGGTATCGGCATTATTCACAAAAATATGTCGGTCGCCGCTCAGGCACAAGAAGTTTGGAAAGTTAAGCGATTCGAATCTGGCATTATTAGAGACCCCATTAGTATTGAGCCAAAGGCAACGATTAAAGACGTCTTTGATCTGCAAGCTCAGCACGGTATCTCCGCTTTACCCGTTGTCTCTAACGATGTGGTTGTTGGTCTGATCACCAGTCGAGACGTTCGATTCGAGACGCACCTTGATGCACTTGTCGAAAGTGTGATGACGCCACAACAAAATCTCATCACTGTTCGCGAAGGTGCTTCGATGGAAGACGTTCGTTCATTATTGCACAAGCACAGAATTGAACGTGTTTTGGTGACGGATAAAAACTTTAAGCTTGGCGGTATGATCACCGTCAGTGATATTAAGAAAACCAGCGATTTCCCTTTGGCGGCAAAAGACGATCAAGAAAGACTGATTGTTGGCGCTGCTGTTGGTGTTGGCTCTGGCACGAGTGAACGAATTGCAGCTCTTGTTAAAGCAGGCGTGGATGTTGTTGTTATTGACACAGCGCATGGCCACTCCCAAGGCGTACTAGATCGAGTCAAAAAGACTAAAAAAATGCATCCCAATCTTGACATTATTGCCGGCAATATTGCCACTGCTCAAGCAGCACTTGACCTTGTTAAAGCGGGAGCAGATTGTGTAAAAGTGGGTATCGGTCCAGGAAGTATTTGCACCACTCGAATTGTTGCAGGCGTTGGCGTACCACAAGTCAGTGCCATATCCGATGTAGCTGACGCCCTTAAGGGTACTGGCATCCCTCTAATTGCTGATGGTGGCGTTCGCTTTTCAGGCGATGCAGCCAAAGCTTTTGCGGCTGGTGCCTACAGCATCATGCTTGGCTCTATGCTTGCAGGCACGGAAGAGTCTCCCGGTGAAGTTGAATTATTTCAAGGGCGCTCTTACAAGTCGTACCGAGGCATGGGCTCATTAGGCGCCATGGGTCAAGCACACGGTTCATCGGATCGTTATTTCCAAGCCGAATTAGCGGCTGATAAACTGGTACCCGAAGGTGTTGAAGGCCGCGTGCCATTTAAAGGCTCTATCCGCCCTATCATTCACCAAATCGTTGGCGGTATTCGCTCATCAATGGGCTACACGGGCTGTAAGAATCTTAAAGCGATGCGTGACAACGCTGAGTTTGTGCAGGTGACTTCGGCGGGGATGGTGGAGTCTCACGTTCACGACGTGACGATCACCAAGGAAGCTCCGAACTACCATCAGTAGCGAAAGATTTTTTCAATATCTTTGTTGTCGGAAAGTGAAAATTGGTCGTTTATAATTTATAAACTCCCAACTTGAACTTCCCTTACGCCTCGATCTAGATAAAATTTTCCTGCGACTGATTTTATAAATATATTCTTTCTTTACGCCACACTCTAAGCGCAATTTTCCGACTGTATTTGATAGCTAATAAAAATGAAAAAATTGATGATTAGACGATAGCTTATTAGAATATATTACTTCACGAATGCTTCGTCTAGTTGTTTGTATAAATTTAAAGACTTCTCAGATTCTGTTTTTATATTCTCGTATAGACTATTTGCAATAACTCGGATAGCATGCTTCTCATTGACATTGAGTTCTGGGTATTTATGCTTTTTGAAATTATTAAGGATTTTCTGCCTCCTTACATTGATTTCACCAAACTCACCTCGACTTTCGCAAACCTTAATTAAATGTTGCTCCCAGTTGCAATATGATTTATCTTTAAGACGCTCGCGTTTATTACACTCTTTACAGCATGGAACAATATTACCAGGATGATGCAACCCGCATTCAGTACGATTAAACATTAATACATGCTCAATTTGGAGTTTATTTTTCTTCTCTCCACAATAGGAACAACAACCATTAAAGTCATTGTCACGAATAGAAAGCCAAAGGGATTTTCCTTTACCACTACCAGTACTGAAAGAATGTCCAAGGTAATACTCACCAACTTTTGTAAGAAAAGCCCTTATCGAAAATTTCCGAAATTTTTGTTAGGTCTTAGCTATTGGGGTATGCTAGTTTTAATTCTGAATTAATTTTGACTTCAAAAGTCAAGTGCGACACTGTTAGTTTTATTATGCGGTTTTTGGGTATTCGAATTTGCACCATTACTTTGAATAGACATTACGATCCCACTTCTCCATGAAAACAGATGGATTATCTAGTTCTGTATAGCCAAATTTTTTATAGAGACCATGTGCATCTTTTGTTGCCAATAAGATGCGACGCAAACCTTGTAATGAGGGATGATCATGTATTTCCTTCATTAACCACTTTGACAAACCTTTGCCCTGATGAGCCTCTTCTATGTAGACATCTGCTAAGTACGCGAATGTTGCGTAATCGGTTACCATTCTACCAAATCCAACTTGCACCCGCCCTAATGTAAACACACCAAAACATAATGAATTTTCAATAGCAACTTTCAATGTTTCAATTGGTACTCCTGAAGACCAATAAGATTTTGAAATATTAGAATGAATCCTAGTCAAATCCATTTCATCACTGTTGCTACTTACTACATACCCTGGAATCATAGCTACCTCAATTGGAAAAAGGGAACGGCTTTTTAATAATTAGGGTCAGAGTGTAATTATTCGAAGTATGGCAGTACCACAAAATAAAAAACTCATTAAGCAAGCCTGTTCTCGATAATTTTTATTTACATTTTATCAAATATAGAGCCTTTTCTAGGCGTTGAAAATTTCTGATACATTTTTATAGCATACTCGTTTGTCATTCCAGAAATATAATCGCATATAACTCTTTTTTACCCAATTATATCTTTAGCTTTTGAATGCTTTTTTTCTGTGGAATCGGCTTGAATTTACCCGTATGCATTTGCCTTGTCACGCTTTTTATTAACCAAGTCATGCTGATTAATTGGTGCAATTTCTTGTTCTATATATAAGTTTCTTTGAAATTGAGCTGTAACATTTTGTTTTATTTTGGTGGACGACGTTCTTGGATTATATTTAATTTGAACGATTTTTTTGCCTTGTGCTTTAAGATAATTTTCTACGCCTTGATTATGAGGTTTCCTACCCCAATCTTCACCAATAACAAAAATATCGGCTTTAACCTCTTTACATACAGAAATGTAATCCAACTCATGGTAAGGCAGAACAATATCCACGCAGCTAAGCGCTTGAAGCATTTCTATACGCTGATCAAGCGGAATAGTAGGTACATTAGGTTTGTATAATTTAACGACCTCATCAGAGGCAACCCCAACAGCAACTGTATCACCCAGAGTGGCACAGTATTCCAACAACGCAAGATGTCCAACATGCAATAAATCAAAAGTACCTACCGTGTATACAACCATTGTATTAACTCCTTATTAAAATAATTTTTCCTTTACTAGTACGTTACTTTCTATAAAAGTTTCCAGCTGTAGATCGCTGTTATTGCAAGAGTATAAACAGCAAGAACACAAACATTAAATGTGCTTCCAGAAAGTTTTGGTGTTTTTATTTGTGAAACATTAAGGATTGCAATCCCTATACAACTGATATAAAGAATAACCGAAAATTGGCCTTCACTAAACATGCTTTCAAATAGAAATATGAAAACAAGTATTAGATTATTGTTATCAAGAGCCATTCCTGTGTATCTGGCCCCATTAGAAAGTCCATAGGTATTAAAATAACTCAATCGAATGGCACTAGCAGAAATAACTATAAATGATCCTAATAGGAATATAGGATCGAATTCAGCATAACTCAAAAGAAGAATAGCAGGAGAAACGCCATAGTTCACAATATCTATTAACGAATCAAGCTGCCCTCCAAAAAAACTCTGTTTACCTGTTCGCCCTTTAATTCTACGTGCAATAAGCCCATCCGCCCAGTCAAATGCAACAGCCCAAACCATGCCAATCATTGCAGCGTAGTAAACACCCAATATACTGAAATATATGGCCAATATCGTGCAAGCCAGACCTGCAAGCGAGCATATGTTAGGAAGATCCTTTAGAAAGGAAAGAATAGTAGGCTGTAACTCTTGAGGTTCAACTTTGTCTGGAATAATAATCACCTGAAGCTTGAATTGCAATCATCTGAAACTGACATCAAAGATGTCACAAACAGTTTGCGAGATGAGAATTCAAAGAAAAGAATATTTTACACTTACATAAGTAAGTGTGCCGCCCTTTTTTTGGGTCATTTAATTATCATTTTTCCTTCATCTGGAAAATGTTCATAAAATCCCATAAAAGTACTTAAAACCTAAAAATAGCCTTTATATAGCATTTAAAACAGTTCTTTTTGATTCATTCTACTCCTTGCAGGGCTTCATTTTCAAAATTTCCTAAATTTTTGTTAGGACTTTATTTTGACAGAGTAAAAAACAAAAGGCTGACGTATCCTTTTGCCTATACCTTTTCGGAAATATAACACCGCATTCAGTGACTTGTCCGTTGCAATACTTTATTAGCATTTTGAGAAATTTAATCTATTTGAATAAGCAAATAAAGCGGGCACGCCTCCGGTATGCCAGAATAAAACGCTATCTTTTTTATTGATTTTTCCGGTTCTGATCATATCAAATAACCCGCCCATGGCTCTTCCGGTATAGACAGGGTCCAACAATATACCTTCGGTTTGTGCTGTCAATGAAATTGCTTCGTTCTCTAGGTGACCAATCACGCCATAACCTTCACCAACATAGTCAGAGTTCAGAATTAAATCTTCTTCTGAAAAGTCGTGATTTACACCAATGAATTTTGCCGTACTGTTAGCAAGAGACAATATGAATTGATCAAAAGGAACCTTATCTGTTTCTCCTTTATCAATATTTATTCCGACTATTTGATATGACGCATCAAGCATCTTTTTCCCAAGCATCAACCCAGCTTGTGTACCTCCGGAGCTTGATGCAAAAACGATGTATGTGAACGATTTACCAGTGTCTTGACGTTGTGTTTCAAGCTCTTTTAGTGCCTCTACAAATGCTAAGGCGCCGAGCTCATTTGAACCACCATAAGGCACAACATAGGGTTTTTTCCCTGCTTGTTTCAGTTGCTCAACAATTTGAGGAATATCTTCTCCCTTACGATTTACACCAGCCCAATGGATATGGCAGCCAAATATTTGATCAAGTAAGAGATTGCCGTTAACAATATCAGGTTTTTCTCCGCCTAAAACAAGATGGCATTCAAGTTGCAGGCTAGCAGCTGCGGCAGCGGTCTGCCGACAATGGTTTGATTGCGCTGCACCGGCGGTAATAATAGTATCTGCACCACACGCCAGCGCGTCTCCAAGAATAAACTCGAGTTTTCTGGTTTTGTTGCCACCCAATGCAAGACCCGTATTGTCATCTCGCTTCATAAATATTTTAGAGCCGCCAAGCGCTTCACTTAACTTGGAAAGTTCGACTATCGGTGTTGGAAAAAAACCTAGAGATTGCCGTGGTATCTTTTCATAATTCATAACTTTGGTCCATCATGCTAACGTTTGAATTTACCTGCATTTTGGAGCGTAGCAGAAAAATAAAAAGTTGGAAGACACGCACTTAATTGCCTTAATTATGCCATTTTTATAAAAAGGCACATGCCACCATTATTCCTTATAGGTAAGTATTTCTGGTTAAACTCTGACATGATTTATGTGCTAGAGTTTTTTTGTATAAATAGTTACTTTTTTTCCATCTTGAAAGACTTCATTTTCTCTAGTCCAACCAGCTCGTTGTAGCAAGCCATGAGACTTGGCTGTACCAGAATAAAGCTGAGAATATCCCATACTCGCAGCTTTGTTTTCGATTGCAGATAACAACCTAGTGCCTATACCCTGAGCACGCATTTCAGGCAAAACAAAGCCAGCACCTACCCACGGTTCGCTATAGGTCAGCGAGGCAAATGACTCAGCTTTAAGCGCCATAAAACCGCACAATTGATTACCTTTATACGCAACCAAGCCAAGCGGAATAGTGCCATTATTTGCATAATTTTCAACGTCTTTTTGGGCATTTCCCTTGCCATCCACACCATAGTATTCTGGCCACTGCGTAACGAACCAATCCACAAGTTCAGGGATGGCTTCTTGGTGATCAATCAATGGCTTGATAACAATATTACTCTTCATATAGGAAGTTGGGGAAGGAAGTTGTGGACATGTACTTAATTACCTTAATTTTGTCATTGTTATAATAATTAGTAAGTGTTACCATTATTATTGTGAATCTTAACAACCAGATGTGGCTCTATCTCAATATGTCTTTTGGATCACCCAAATCACATTTTTGACAATTTAGCTCAGAACCTAACATTAAATCACGACCCGATTCTACTACCACCCATGGACGATTGGTGAAGGGTGGATTATGCCTAACATGCTGAAAATGACCAAAAATAATTCAGCTACCCAATCATTTTCTTCATCCTTATGGTAACCAATTATTGATTGCTTCATTAATTTTTTATAACACCTGTATAACTCATGAGAAAAGTGTATGGCTTTAAAGACCCTTGCCAGCCGTTTGTTAGGCTTTTACTTTTGGCAGAGTAAGTACTTTAGAATTTCTATTATTTGTTCTGGGGTTTGCGCCCAAGCTTGAGCCTGAGAATTGACTTCTTTCAATGGATGAACAAGTGATTTGTCATGCAATGTGATGTATGGCTTGCCGAGCGCAGCACAATAACCTGCGTCAAAAGCGGCATTCCATTGTTTGTACTTTTCACCAAAACGAATGATTGCTAAGTCGCATTTTTCGATTTGTGTTTTGGTACGAATGGCGTTTACTTTGGCGGACTTATGGTCACGCCAAAAAGAATCACTCTCTAAGCCAAGACAATCGCCTGCCGCATCACTAGCCTCATGATTTGTAACCGGCGAAGAGAAAGAGATTTCAAGATTTTCTTGAGAGCACCCTTCGATAATTTGCTCTCTCCAGTCTGAGTGAATCTCGCCTGAAAGGTATATATTAAATTTCATTTTATTTCCTTAATTATGATTTTTATAAATGGTTAACGTTTTTTTAAATACAGTGGCTCTCAGGTATTTGGAGATCGTTTTT
>Ga0208335_1000541_pt1 | contig 13318 bp, 10 predicted proteins | sample DeeseametaMP0759_FD_184202 | JGI IMG/M metagenome (GOLD analysis project Ga0208335, IMG submission 184202) | Marine microbial communities from the Deep Atlantic Ocean - MP0759 (SPAdes) | ecosystem: Environmental > Aquatic > Marine > Oceanic | place: West of Cape Town, South Africa, South...
ATTTGTATGATAGGAACGAAGAAATGAAAAAATTTATAATTTTAATACCCATATATAACGATTGGAAATCTGTTTTTCAGCTTTTAGAAAATATTGATTTACAAATTGCCAAATGGGATGCTGAAGTATTGGTGTTGATTATCAATGATGGTTCAACTGAAGAGAGAACTGTAACTGAATTAAGCTTTAAGAATATAAAAACAGTTCGGGTTATGAATATGAAGCAAAATCAGGGACATGCAAGATGTAATGCTGCCGGATTAAAGTATTTAACTGAAAAAGAAGATTTTGATTATGTTATTCTAATGGATGGGGACGGTGAGGACCGGCCAGAAGAGCTTACTTCGCTATTCAATAAGTCTAAGGAAAATCCCTTAAAAACGGTGACAGCAAATCGAATCAAACGTTCTGAAGGCTCTTTTTTTAAATTGTTGTATGAATGCCATAAAATATTAACGTATGTTTTTACAGGCAAGCTTATTAAATTTGGTAATTATAGTTGTTTGCCAAAAGAAGACGCTGCAAGATTAGTTAAAGAAGCTTGTATTTGGAGTAGTTTTTCTGGCTCTGTAACTAAGATTATTTCTGATCGGGTATCAGTGCCTTCAATTAGAGGCAAAAGGTATTTTGGCCCATCTCAAATGAGCTTTTTTAAACTTTTAGTACACTCTTTTTCTATTATTGCTGTTTTTAAAGGATCTGTAATAGTTCGTTCTGTCTTATTTTTGATTTTTTATTTATTTTTTGTTTCTAGCAATCTGTCTATTGTTACTTTATTTCCTGTTTTTATTATCTTTATTTTTTTATTTTTAATTTTTAAGGTTTCTTCTCGAGAAAATATTGAAGCACTAAATAATTCTTTAGAAAATATCGATAATATTGATGTTTTAAGCGACCTTAACAATGGGTAGAAAATCAAAACACGTTGTATCAATTTTAGAAGAATGTTGTCTTTTGATATTCCATCTTTTTTTCAATACAGCTTGCGCAATACTTAAAGTGTGACGACCATATTTAATATTCGTATAGTCAATCGCTTTCATTAATTTTATTCTTTTTTCTTCACTATTTATTGATGAAAATAAATTTTTTTTATAAACATCAACATCATTTAATCTTAAAAGAATTATTCCAACTTTTTGGTATTTGTATCCTTTTCTGTATATATATTTTAGTGCAATTAAAGCTTGTTTAACCAACTCAATACTATCGTTTGTTCTAATTGGCAAATCTACATCTTTCGAATTTGCATAATAATTTTTATCTTTTTGAAAAGGGCTTGTTCTTATAAAAACAGTTATTCTTTTTGTTGTTTGATTATCCGATCTGATTTTTTCTGCTGCATTAAGACAATGCGTTGTTACAGACTCACTCAGTTCTTCCAATTTTGTAACTTTTTTTCCAAACGATCTTGATACACAACAATTTTTTCTTTTTTCATGATTTGTTTCTAAAGAAATACAAGATAATCCTTTTAACTCCATTACGGTGCGTGCTCCAAAAACATTCGTGTTTTTTTTAATCCAACTATTAGATATATTTTTAAGTTGATGTGCTGTATTTATTCCATTGTTAATATAAAATTTAGTTAGTTGACGTCCTACGCCCCAAACATCATTTATTTTAATTTCTGAAAGAATTTTATCTATTTGTTTTTCGTTAATTAAATTAATAACTCCCGACTTATCTTTTTTTGCAATATGATTTGCTACTTTGCTTAAAGTTTTTGTTGTTGCAATACCAATACTTGTTGGTATTCCCGTCCATTTCAAAACAGTTTTTCTAATTTTATTACCATGCTTAAGTAAATCTTCATCTTTAATTGAAGATAAATCTAAAAACGCTTCGTCAATTGAATAAATTTCTATTTGTGGTGAAAATTGTTTTAAAGTTTTCATAACTCTCCTTGATATATCACCATATAGTGAATAATTTGATGAAAAAACTTTTACGTCATTTTTTTTTACTATTTTTTCTACTTTAAAATATGGCTCTCCCATTTTAATATCCAAAACTTTAGCTTCTGTTGATCGAGAGATAATGCATCCATCATTACTTGATAATACGATAACCGGTTTTTTAATTATTGACGGATTAAATAATCTTTCACAAGAAACATAGAATGAGTTACAGTCTACTAAAGCTATCTTATTTTTACTATAAAGCATGGATCACGTAAGTTACTACACCCCAAATACAAATTTCAGGATTTTCAATTAAATTAATTTTGTCTTTTAATTTTTTTGATCCAGAAGTTAAAAAAGATTGATTTTTTTCTTTTACGAAATTTTTTACAACTAATTCTTCATTTACATTAGCAATTACAGTGGAAAAATTTTTTGGATTTAAACTTCTGTCTACCACCAAAAGATCATCATCATGAATTCCAATAATGTTCATAGATTTTCCCTGTACTCTAATAAGAAATGTGGATGGTATATTTTTTATTAAATGGGCATTAAGATCGATGTCATCTTCCACGTAATCTGTTGCTGGAGATGGGAAGCCAGCTCCAACCTTGTGTAGATGAAATGGTAATAGTAATTTCATAATGTTCTTCTTTTGTTCTAATCTATAATATGAAAGAACATATAGCAAGATGTGGAAAAGTGTCCAATAAGTTGTATTTTGAGTCCAAATAAGAATCTAAACTGAATCAAAGCATGAACATTAAAACTAGATCTTGTAATGATGTGGATAACTATCACTACGTTATGAAAATCATGCTAAAGAATTTGAGCTAAAAAAAAATGGAAATTGATTATTATTACAGCGTTGCATCACCCTTTGCGTATCTTGGCTCATCTAGATTTCAAGATCTGGTTACAAAATATAAAATTAAAGTAAATGAAAAGCTTGTAGATCTTGTTGGTAGAATTTTTCCTGAAACCGGAGGATTACCAGTGCCTAAACGTTCTCCACAAAGACAAAAATATAGGCTTGATGAATTAATAAGATGGAGTGATTTTTTGAAAATAAAAATTAACCAAAAACCAAAATTTTTTCCACCAAAAGATCCACACTTGCCAGCAAGATTTACAATGGCAGCTATTCAGTCAGGAAAGAATTTGATATTTGGTCATGATTGTTTAAAAGCACTTTGGGCTAGCGAAGCAGATATTTCAGATCTAAAATTTTTAAAAGATTTAGCTTCTGATCATAAACTGGACCCAGACAAAATATTAAAAATGGCAAATTCTGAATCTATAAAGAAAATGTATGATGAGAATACAAAAGAAGCTATTACTAAGGGAGTTTTTGGCGCCCCCACTTATATTTTGCAAAAAGAAATATTTTGGGGTCAAGATAGAATTGATTTTTTGGAAAGAAAATTGAAGAAAATATCTCAATAAGCATTCATGTCTCTGCAAGAAAATTGTTTCTTAAAGGTCAAAAATGATTATTTAAATTTTTTAAATAATGAAGCAATTTACAACAAATCTAAATCCTCTAAAATTAAAAATCTTAAAAAAATATATATACCAATTTCATTTTGGATTAATAACAAATGTAAAAAAAAAGGAAGAACTTTGATCTTGGGTTTATCTGGTAGTCAAGGCTCTGGAAAAACAATGGTTACTGGCATTTTACAAATTATTTTAAAAAAATTTTTTAAAAAAAATATTTACATTATTTCTATTGATGATTTTTACAAAACATTAAGAGATCGAAATAGAATGTCACAGCAAAAACATTCATTATTTAAAACCAGAGGTGTTCCAGGCACACATGATATAAATCTAATTAAAAATTTTTTTATATCTGTAAAAAGAAAAAAATTTAAAAAAATTAAACTACCAAAGTTTAACAAATCTATAGATGATCGTTCAAAAAAAAATTACTGGCATAATATTAACAAAAGACCTGAAATAATAATATTGGAAGGTTGGTGTGTTGGTGCAAAACCCCAAATTATTTCTTCTTTAAGAAAACCAGTAAATATTCTTGAAAGACACGAAGATAAAGATTTAATATGGAGAAAATATGCAAATGAAAAACTTAAAAAAGAATATAAGGAAGTTTTTGCAATGATTGATTATTTTATTTTTATGAAAGTTCCTAATTTTAAAATAGTTTTTAAGTGGAGACTTCTTCAAGAAAACAAGTTGAGAAAAAAGTTGCATTACAAAAAAAAAATAATGACCTATAGTGCAATCAAAAGATTTATTATGTTTTATCAAAGAATTACTTTGCAAATGATGAAAGATTTAAGTAAATCTGCATCAATAGTTCTATTATTGAAAAAAAATCATGAAATAAAAAGGGTGCTGTTTAGGTCATAAATATGAGAAATACATTTAAAATTATATTGATTTTAATATTAACTTTAAGTTTTACTGACTTAAAAGCGGGTACTTTATTAGACTCTTTAAAGTCTGCTTATTTAAATAATCCAAAACTAAATGCAGAAAGAGCCAATGTTCGCGCCATTAATGAAGAAAAAGAAGAAGCATTGAGCGAATTTAGGCCAAGCTTTACAATTTCTGGTTATGTTAGTGAACAAGATAATACTAAAGGAAGTGAGTCAAATTATAAACCCTCTGAACAATCATTACTTATTGAACAAAAAATTTTTCAAGGTTTTGGTGGTATTGCAAATCTTAAAAAGCAAAAATATGAGTACAGTATAGCAAAATTTAGACTTCAAAAAATTGAACAAGAAATTTTGTTAGCAGCCGCACAAGTCCATGCTGATTTATTACTTGGTCAAAAAAAAGTTGATATTAATAGAATAAATGTTGACTTATTAGAGAGGCAGGTGGAAACTGACAGTGATAGGCTTGAAAAAGGCGAAATAAATTTATCTGATTTAGCACAATCAGAAGCGTCGCTAGCGGGCGCAGAAGCAAAATTAATCGCTGCTCAAAACAATATAGTGTCTAGCAAAGCAAATTTTGAAAAAATTATTAGCAAAAAACCGACTGAAAATATTCAGGAAATACAATTTACAAATTTTAAGTTACCGCAATCTCTTGCCGAATCCTATAAAATATCTGAGAATGAGAATCCAGATTTAAAAATTGCGATATTAGAACATGAGAAATCGAAACAAGATGTTGTAATAGCTAGGTCAGATCTGGCACCATCAGCAACTTTATCTTACAAAATAGCCAAACAAAATGATTTTAGTTCAACCGTACAAGAAAGAACTCAACAAACATTAAAAGCTACGGCTACGTGGCCTCTATATTCTGGAGGTAGTAATTTATCTAGTTTAAGAAAGGCAAAAGAATTAGAAAATAAATATGATCTTTTACTTCAATATAGTAAAAAGACTACAAGTACAGCTGTTGCTAATGCTTGGAGCAGTTATCAATCTTCTAAAAGTGTATTGAATTCAATCAGATCGCAGGTCAAAGCTGCTGAAATAGCAAATGAAGGAATAACATTGGAATATGAATCGGGAGAAAGTAACAGGACTACCCTTGATGTTATTCAATCTCACTCTATTTTGTTGGACGCAAAAATAAATTTAGCTACCTCAGAAAGAAATTTTCTTGTATCTCAATTCAGTCTTTTATCAGTAGTAGGCCGACTTACCTCAAAACAACTGAATTTGAATCAATAATAATTCTAATAGGAAATAATAACCAAAAAATTAATCATTTATTGAAAAAGTATTGATTTTAAAGGTTTTTATTAGCTATTGATAAAAAGAACAAAATGTGTACATTTATATCTATGATTCGTTGATTAATTTTATAAAGGAAGTTAGCAAACTATGACTAAGAACAATTTAAAAATAATAAAATCAAACAAAAATCAAGAAACAGAAACAAAAGAAAAAAACAAGGCTTTAGAAGCAGCAATTAGTCAGATAGATGAAAATTTTGGTAAAGGCTCAGTAATGAAACTTGGCCAAAAAGCTGCTTTGGATGTTGAGTCTATTTCAACAGGATCTCTGAGCTTAGATCTAGCTCTCGGAATTGGAGGACTTCCAAAAGGAAGAGTTACAGAAATTTATGGTCCAGAGGCATCTGGAAAAACAACTTTAGCTTTACAAGTGGTGGCTGAATCTCAAAAAACTGGTGGAATCTGCGGATTTATTGACGCTGAACATGCGCTGGACCCAGTTTATGCAAAAAAATTGGGTGTTAAAACTGAAGAACTCTTAATATCTCAACCAGATACTGGTGAGCAGGCATTAGAAATAGCTGACACACTAATTAAATCTGGATCCATTTCAGTTTTAGTTATTGATTCCGTTGCAGCTTTAACACCAAGAGCAGAGTTAGAAGGAGAGATGGGTGATCATCATGTAGGTTTACAATCACGGTTAATGAGTCAAGCTCTTAGGAAATTAACAAGTTCAATAGCAAAAACTAATACTATGGTTATATTTATTAACCAAATAAGAATGAAAATTGGAATAATGTTTGGAAATCCAGAAACAACATCGGGTGGAAATGCTTTAAAGTTTTATGCCTCTGTTAGAATAGACATAAGAAGAATAGGTGCTATTAAGGACAAGGAAGAAATTGTTGGCAATTCAACACGAGTTAAAGTGGTTAAAAACAAAGTTTCACCACCATTTAAAGTTGTTGAATTTGATTTAATGTATGGCAAAGGAATTAGTAAGTCAGGTGAATTAATCGATTTGGGTAGTAAAGCTGATGTAGTTGAAAAATCGGGTGCTTGGTATGCATATAAAGGAGAAAAAATTGGCCAAGGTAGAGAAAACGCTAAAATCTACTTAGAACAAAATCCTACAGTTGCTGCAGAAATTGAAATGGCCATTAGAGCTAAGGCCGGTCTAATTTCTAAGAAAATCGAAGGAAACCCAGTGGTTGCAAAACCAGAAACTGATAAAAAAAATTAAAACATTTAACATCTCGCTCTCTTAGGAAAGGCGCTTATAACGGCGCCTTTCTTCCCGTCTAGACATCATTCTAAAAAACTGTATTTATAGATAGATGGACAAAAAGACATTAAAAGATGTAAGAAATTCATTCTTGAGTTATTTCTCAAAGAAGGATCATAAAATCGTAGATTCAAGCAATTTAGTACCAAACAACGATCCAACCTTGATGTTTACTAATTCTGGCATGGTTCAATTTAAAAATGTTTTTACTGGTCTTGAAAAACGAGATTACAAAAGAGCTACTACCTCACAAAAATGTGTAAGAGCTGGAGGCAAACATAACGATCTCGAAAACGTGGGTTATACACCAATACATCATACATTTTTCGAAATGTTAGGAAATTTTTCCTTTGGAGATTATTTTAAAGATGTAGCTATTGAACTGGCTTGGAATTTGATAACCAAAGAATTTAAAATATCCAAAGATAAACTAAGTGTAAGCATTTATGCAGAAGATAAAGAGTCCTTTGATTTATGGAAAAAAATTGCTGGTCTTTCAGAGAACAAAATTTATAAAATTTCTACTAAAGATAATTTTTGGTCTATGGGAGATCTAGGTCCCTGCGGACCCTGCTCCGAAATATTTTATGATCATGGGGATCATTTAAAAGGGGGGCCTCCTGATAGTAAAGATCAAGGCGGAGATCGATTTGTCGAGATATGGAACCTTGTATTTATGCAATTTGAACAAATTTCAAAAGAAAAAAGAATCAATCTCCCCAAACCTTCTGTAGATACGGGAATGGGTTTGGAGAGGATTTCAGCCTTGCTTCAAGGTACTCATGATAATTATGAAACTGATCATTTTAAGACTTTAATCAAAGTTTCTTCTGAATTAACCAAAACAAAAATTACCAAAGACAATATAGCTAGCCATAGAGTTATTGCAGACCATTTTCGTGCTAGCGCTTTTCTTATAGCAGAGGGAGTTTTACCCTCTAATGAAGGAAGAGGATATGTTTTGAGAAGAATTATGAGGCGAGGAATGAGACATACTCATATTTTAGGAAGCAAAGAACCAATTTTTTGTAAAATTGTTCCTACATTAATTAATGAAATGTCCGATTCATATCCTGAATTAAAAAGAGCCGAACCTTTAATTACAGAAATATTAAAGACAGAGGAAGAAAAGTTTTCAATTTTACTTGCAAGAGGAATTAAAATTTTAACCGATAATCTAAGTAAAGTAAAAAATAATCGATTGCCTGGAGATTTAGCTTTCAAGCTTTACGACACTTATGGATTTCCTTTGGATTTAACTCAAGACATTCTCAAAAACAAAAAAATAAGCGTTGATGTATCTGGCTTTGATAAAGCTATGAATGAGAGGAGACAGAGTGCAAAATTAGCTTGGAAAGGATCTGGCGATGAAGCAGTTGACAAAATTTGGTTCTCTTTAAGAGAAAAAATAGGGGCGACAGAATTTCTAGGTTATGAACATGATAAATCAGAAGGTATTGTGTTGTCTTTAATAAAAAAAGGCAAAGAAGTTAAAGAAATAAATGAAGGTGATGAAGCAGAATTAGTTACTAATCAAACACCATTTTATGGTGAGTCAGGGGGGCAAATTGGAGATACGGGATATATTTCAAATAGTAAATCTAATTTTCAAGTCATCGATACCCAAAAAAAACTTAGAGATTTATACGTTCATCGTGGCAAAGCAGTCTCTGGAAAAATAAAAATTAAAGACACGGTAATTCTATCCATTGAAAGTGAAAGAAGGACCAACATAAGAGCATGTCATTCAGCAACTCATTTAATGCATGAGGCATTAAGACGAACTTTGGGTAAACATGTAATCCAAAAAGGATCGTTCGTTGGACCAGATAGATTAAGATTTGATTTTAGCCACACAAAACCAATTCAAAAAGAAGAAGTTAAAAAAATAGAAGACTATGTAAACAGAATGGTAAAAAGTAATAGCGAAGTAAGAACTAGGCTGATGACACCAAAAGAGGCTGTAGACAATGGAGCTCTAGCTCTTTTTGGAGAAAAGTATGGAGAGGAGGTTAGAGTCCTTTCAATGGGAAATGATAAAGACAAATATTTTTCAACAGAACTTTGTGGTGGAACTCACGTGAAAAATACTTCTGAAATTGGTAATTTTAAAATTGTTAACCAATCAGCCATTGCTGCAGGAGTTAGACGCGTTGAAGCCTTAAGATCAACACAGCTTGCAAATTATTTAAAACAGAAACAGCAAGCTTCTTATGATTTAGATAAAATTACATCAGATAAAATAAAAAGTTTACATGAAGAAATAAAAACTTTAGGTCAAAAACCTATCGTTGTGGATACGCTTTCAAGCAACGAGAAAATTAAAAAATTAAACAAACAACTAGAACAAATAAAAATAAAATTTATTTTAAAAGATAAAACAAAAAATAAAATAAAGGACAAAAATATTAAAGGTATCAATGTAAGATTTCAGGTTGTAAAGGACTTTCCATCAAAAGAATTAAGATCTTTAATAGATCAGGGAAAAAAAGATTTAAAAGAAGGTATAATTATTGCTTACACAATTATGGATAATAAGATTGGAATTGCCGTGGGTGTTACCAGCAGTTTAACAAAAAAATATGATGCGGTTGAATTAGTTAAGCTAGGATCTTCTGTTATTGGTGGAATAGGAGGAGGAGGAAGAAATGATTTTGCTCAAGCTGGAGGTAAAGAAACCACAAAAATTATAGAATCTTTTAACAATATAATAAAATTAATTAAATAAAATTGTTTACAAAATTTATTATATCTTTAGGAGTAAGATCTTTTGTTTCTTTGTTTTTAGAAGAACTATAAATTTTGGATTTATTACCATCTAATGGTCTAAATTTATCACTGTTTTCATCGAAAAAAATGGCAGTTTTTGTTCCAGCCAATCCTAGCATATGCATTATTCCATTATTTATTGAAATAGCAGAGTGTAGTTTTCTACCCATTGCTACTACTAATAAAGGGTTTTTAAGTGATGATTGTGCTAAAAGTTCTGGAAAATATGGATTTTTTACCATTGCCTTTATCGTATTTATTTTTTCTTTATATTTTTCTTCAATGAAAAATGTCGGAACAAAATTTTTGTTACTAAAATAATTCGCAACCTCAACAATTGTTTTAAGAGATATTTCTTTTTCTCTGGTTGGATGACCCGCTGTTATGGAAAAACCGATGTATTTTTTATCACTTTTGAATAGTTTTGAAGCCTCATCTAAATATTTTTCTTGTATATAATTTAATTCAGTAGGTATAGATACATTTACGTTTAAGGTTTTTTCGAAGTAATCAAAAATCCTTCCACACACATGTTTTGAATTATAAATAAATTTTTTTGGTTTCGACAAAAGAAATCGGCACGAAGGTGAGATAAAATATTTATGTGGAATAGATTTTAATACTAAAGAATTATTTACTCGCGTTTGTCCATCAATTATAAGGTCAAATTTTTTTATCCCAATTGTTTCTAACATTTGTTTTCCAAATTTAAAATGAGAGTAATTTTTAATTCTAGTTAATTTAAAAAAGGCATAATTCTCCGGTAAAAAATTTATTGTATGAACAAATCCGTTATCAAAATCTTTTAAGCTAGTTTCAAAATGCTTTTGAATTCCATTTTGGATATAATGAATTTTGGAAAGCTGATAATAATCTTTTAACCATTGAATTAGTGGTATCATTAACAAAGAATCTCCTAATCCCCCGCCCGAATTATATAACAGAACATTTTTTATATTTTTAAGCAATTTTAGAAGATTTAAATTAAAGATTTTCTTAGATTGCTACTTAATGCATCTAAAAAATCATTCGTGTTAAGAAACTTAGAATTCTTATTAATTAAAATGGCTAAATCTTTTGTCATTTGACCACTTTCTACCGTACTAATACAAACTTTTTCTAGAGTATTAGAAAATTTTATCAGTTCTGTGTTGTCATCGAGTTTACCTCTGTGTGCTAAACCACGTGTCCATGCAAATATGGAAGCAATAGGATTTGTTGATGTTTCTTTACCCTGTTGGTACATTCGATAATGTCTAGTAACTGTTCCATGCGCTGCTTCAGACTCTACAATTTTTCCGTCTGGTGTCATTAAAATGCTCGTCATTAGCCCTAGAGATCCAAATCCTTGGGCAATAGTATCTGATTGAACATCACCATCATAATTTTTACATGCCCACACATAATTTCCATTCCATTTTATTGCACAGGCGACCATGTCATCAATAAGTCTGTGTTCGTAAGTAATATTTATTTTATCATATTTTTTTTTAAATTCTTTTTCATATATCTCTTGAAATAAGTCTTTAAACCTACCATCATAATTTTTTAAAATTGTGTTTTTGGTAGAAAGATAGACCGGCCATTTTCTGTTTAGTCCATAATTCATACAAGCCCTAGCGAAGTCTTTAATAGATTGATCTAAATTGTACATAGCTAACGCAACACCTGGACCATTGAAATTAAATACTTCAAATTCTTTTTTTTCTTTTCCATCTTCAGATGTCCATTTAATTTCCAGTTTACCTTTTCCAGGGACTATAAAATCTGTTGCTCTATATTGATCACCGAATGCATGTCTTCCAATCACAATAGGATTTGTCCAACTGGGAACCAGTTTTGGTATATTTTTACAAATAATTGGTTCACGAAAAACAGTACCGCCCAAAATATTTCTAATAGTTCCATTTGGCGATCTCCACATTTTTTTTAATTTAAATTCTTTAACTCGTTTTTCGTCAGGCGTAATAGTTGCGCATTTAATACCCACTCCAATTTTTTTTATAGCATTCGCACAATCGATTGTTATTTGATCAGATGTTTTATCTCTATTTTCTATACCTAGATCATAATATTTAATGTTGATGTCGAGATAGGGAAGGATCAATTTTTTTTTGATAAAACTCCATATTATTCTGGTCATTTCGTCTCCATCCAGCTCAATAATTGGGTTTTTTACTTTGATTTTGGGCATTGGTATCAATTTTTATCAATTGAATTAAATTATTAAATATACATATTAGCTTAAAATTACAAAGAATATAATTATGTTCAATTTTTTAGTTCAGAAACTTCATAGGGAAGGTTATAGATTTTTAGCTATAGCTGCTGTAGTTACATTTATACTTCTGTTGATTTCTAAAATTTTGGGATTAATAGGTCTTGTAATAACTATATGGGTTTATTATTTTTTCAGGGATCCCGAAAGATTTCCAATTAATGATGAAAATTACCTAGTTAGTCCTGCAGATGGAAAAATAACACAAATTATTGAAATAAATGGACCACAGGAATTAGGTTTAGAAGGAAAAAAATATACAAGAATAAGTATTTTTATGGATGTACTTTGTTGTCATGTCAATAGAGTTCCATACACAGGTACAGTTGCTGGTATATTTTATAAACCAGGAAAATATATAAATGCCACACTTGATAAAGCTAGTGAAGATAACGAAAGAAATTATCTTAAACTTAAGAATTCGAACGGAGACGAATTAATTGTTGTTCAAATTGCAGGAATGATCGCTAGAAGAATAGTTTGCGATGTCAAAGTGGGAGACACAATTAAACAAGGGGATAGGTTTGGAATTATTAGATTTGGTAGTAAAGTTGACTTATATTTTGAAAATTATCAGTTACTAGTTTGTAAAAATCAAAACACAGTTGCCGGAGAAACTTTATTAGCAAAAAGAATATAGAACCATGCTCGAAAATAAAAAGGAATTTAAACTTATTTCAAAAAAAAATCCTAGATCTCTTCTTCCAAACACGTTAACTATTTTTGGTGTTTGTTTAGGATTAAGTTCAATAAAATTTGCATTAGATACAAACTATACGATGTCAGTAATTGCAATAGGATTTGCTGCAATTCTTGATACTCTTGATGGAAGAGTTGCTCGTTTGATCAAAGCCACTTCAAAGGTTGGAAAAGAGCTAGATTCTCTCACGGACGTTATTAGTTTTGGCGTAGCACCAAGTTTTGTAATGTATTTTTGGACGTTAAATGAAGTAGGAAAAATAGGATGGATGCTTGTTTTAATTTATACTGTATGCTGCGCTCTTCGTTTAGCGAGATTTAATTTAACTGTTGTAGAAGAAACAGAAACATGGAAAATAAATTTTTTTGAAGGAATTCCATCACCTGCTGCTGCTGGTTTGATACTATTACCTCTTATTCTAAATTTAAGTGATTTAGTTCAATTTGAAAATACTGCAATTATAAGTTCAATAGTTATTTTAATGGTATCAATTTTGATGATAAGCAAAATACCCACTTACTCATTGAAAAAAATTTTGATTCCAAGACATTTGACGATTTTTTTATTACTAGGAATTGGAATATATTTAAGTCTTTTAATTTTTTATACTTTTAAAACCTTATTTTTTAGTGGTTTAATTTATATTTTGTTGCTTCCGATAAGTTATCTTCATTATCGATATATAAACAAAAAATCTATGACTATAGTT
>Ga0208335_1000548_pt1 | contig 13169 bp, 15 predicted proteins | sample DeeseametaMP0759_FD_184202 | JGI IMG/M metagenome (GOLD analysis project Ga0208335, IMG submission 184202) | Marine microbial communities from the Deep Atlantic Ocean - MP0759 (SPAdes) | ecosystem: Environmental > Aquatic > Marine > Oceanic | place: West of Cape Town, South Africa, South...
GTTTTTGCCCATGATGACTCTTTTGGATGATGAATTATTCAAAAACTTTTAACCAAAAGAATCTCAGCAAGCAAGACCCGTGCACGTAACTTCAGTTAATAATTTAATGAAAGAGGTGGAATATGAATAATAAATTAACTATTCCAATAGCAATCCTAATTGGTTTTTTTATGATTGCAGTATCTATTCTTTACACAAATGGATTTAACTTTTCAATTATTCCTGAAGTAAAATCAGAGGTTGCAGGAATGGATGCATCTGATTTGAAAAGTGATAAGGATTTTAAAAAAGCAGTTCTATCTATTGCTAGAGGTGCACATTTTACAACATCTGGTCGAGTTAAAGAAATTGTTGAAAATTATGGTTATGCAACTCGTTCAGGAGTTCTGAGTATTGTTGAGGGTTGTTTAACTACTACCGATGGACAACGAGTAATGAATTCGTGTTATTAGCAGTAATTTAATTTGCAAAATTGGGTGGAAAAAAGTGAAATTGGAAAATAATTTACTAATTAAGTCCAATAAGGGAGGGGGTTTAATAATTGATTATAATCAACATCCGATTGTTTATTCTAATTTTGTATAAAATGTCTAATTGGTTTCCGCATTGTGGTGATAGTGTCGGAAGAAAGTGCGGAAAAGAATTAGATGGAGTAACTCAAAGGAGAAGATGCTGGATTACCTATCAAAACAAATCTCTGCGGTTGGAGGTATTGCATTAGTTGCGTGTTCTCTATCTGGTGAGGGGTTGTTGAGTAAAGGTGCAATCTTTACATCCTTGTTTTCCTCAAATGAACCAGAAGAGAACCTTGATGTACTCTTTGAGGACTTGTGTTGATTGTCTGACTGTGAAGAATTAGTGGGAGTTAGTCACAGGAGATGATGGGGTTGGTTTTAGGGGGTTATTTTTTAACCACTTCCCATCCACCACGAAGGTAAACATTCTAAAGAAAGTACCAGTTGTGATTGTTGGATGAGGTTTCCGTTTATAAACTAGTCATTCCACATCAACCTTGACCACCTTGCCAGACAAAGAGGTCACGTTACTCAACGGGCAGGTTCAGTGCCTTTAAGTCGGCCTCGCGAAGCTGCAAATCGGAGCTGAGGAAAAACTCGTCAAGCTGCGGCGGCGCTACTGACGTTGCCGAGAACATATCGTGCACCTGACCACGATGATGAATCTGGTGAGTGAACAGATGAGCAAGCAGGCTCCAGACAGCCTCCGTGTAATGTGTACCATCCAAAAGATTGAACGACACCTTTGAGACAAGGGTTTCGGGAGTCGCGGCCTCGCAGTACTCAATCAGCGCTTTATCGGCTGTCACCTGATCCTCCACTAATGGCGCGAGTTCACTGTGCAATTCGACCCCAACGTTGGTGGGAAGGTATTGCTCTCCAGTTAAGCGCTCTAAGTAGAGCCAATCTACGAAGACGATGTGATCAAGGTGGATGTGTATGGATCCAAAATAGCTCGGGCGGTTCGCGTAGTACTCCAGGGCAGGCAGACGCAAACATGCCGAATGCAGGCGATGATTGCTCCAGTGGTTGTTTCTGGCTTGGACTATGAGGTAATCGCCGAGTCCAGGACACAACGCGTTTTCATTCATCCGTTGATTCTCTCCGTCTTCCACTGCTATAGTTTTTTCATTATCTGAAAGTTTATTGTAAACATATTGTAATACCGAAACATCTTAAATCATAAACTCTGAATGGATAATCCATAATTACCAAATAACAATAGATTGCCGTTTAGATCTCATACAATTGCGTATTGTATATCAAACAAATAGACTTATAACAAGTAAATTTAAGTAGTCCTAAGATTACAAAGGACTTGAGTGAGATTTTACAAGAAGTGGGGATTCTACTTGGCGGGTGTCTGACTGTGAAGAATTAGTGGAGGTTTCTCACAGGAGATGTCGAAAGGAATGATTTTCACTTCTTTGTTATATCTTTTTTCCATTGGATTAGCTTAGATTTTAGTTCAAGTTGACCATATGAGCTCATACGCTCTACGTAGGTGTCAATAAAATTGAGGTATAGCGGGACAAGGCCTTTATCAAGTTTTTGAGTAACAGAATCGATATTTTCAGGCAGAGAGTTAAGCCTCCACTGGTATCCGTTATCAACTAGTTCAGCGTCACTCCCAGAAAAATTATCGATGTAGTATTGATAGGAAACATCATTTCCTGCAATTTTACCGGTGTTTGCAAGGTAGAGAAATCTAGCTGGGAAAAGAACTGTCTTCGTAACGTAAACCGCACCCTTCTTCGTTATAAGCTCGCAATTTAAAAACTCACTGATCCTTTCTTCATTACCTAGATAATCAATAGAGAATTCTGCACTAGCAATTTCTAGCTCTTCTTGAGTAGGTCTAATTAATTGATCTCTCACTTCGGTTCCTGACAAGAGCAAAGCATGATCGACTAAATCGAGTCGGTCGAATGGAGGGTAGCGCCCAGCATCGATTGTGCCATTAATTGATTCAATAGATCCCCAGAAGATTGAAACGTTATTATTAATTTGTGGGTAATTTTTTACTACGCGGGTTTGAATTGCTTCAATAGTAGATGAATCACTTTCTTTCAGTGCCTCACCAAAAAGCAGCCCAATATCAATATCACTAGCGACTTCGCTAAACCCGCCTCTGGCAAGGCTACCCATTATGTATACCGACAGACATCTATGACCAAATACTTCTTGGGCCGATGCGGATATATCATTGATTAGGGATTTAATTGCTTGATTGCTCGTTTTCACACATGACCTCCTGAAAGAATATAACGCCCAAAATTTTGGAGTGTTTTAGACATTATCCATGTTCTAGGTAGGGTGTTAAACTCCACAAACTATTGAAGATAATTCTTTTTTCTATTTCATCCAACTCACCCAATGCTCCCATTGGAGCTAAGGCAGCAGTTGGTTTTTCCTGTGCAAAAGTAACGTTTGATACCATTAGAGAGGTAGCTAGAGAAAGGAGGAAGGAGGTGATGATTAGTATATGTTTCACTTAGGTTTCCTAATTGGTTGGTTTTAGGAGAACCCAATATATAACATCAATCGATTTGTTTTACAAGAATAGGGAAGATTGTGGAGGGTGTCTGACTGTGAAGAATTAGTGGGGCGATAAAAACCATACACCCCACTTGAAATAAACTTATCTAACCACTTTTAAAATCACTTCGCCTTGATGCATCTCGGTGCTTTTCATTCTGTGTGCAGCTTTTTCCATTCTGGCATTTCTTGCTGCGGTTGCTTTCTTTGCGGTTTCTTTATCCGGGTATACAGAGGTTATCACAGCTGAAGTAGGCCCAGTTCGGGTAGAGAGTAATATTTCAGCTTCCGGAAATTCGGAAGGAGCATTTTTTGAGTAATCAGCGTGAGCTTCATCAGCGTCTTTTTCTGAATTAAATTCGACTAGTGTTGTTCTGCAGTAACTCATGGTGTTCCTTATCTATTGAAATTTAGGGATTGAGTATTTGAGGCTTCTTCCTCCAATTTGAACCGAAAGTATACAATCAATCGGATTGTTTTACAAGAATATGGGGATTTTACTTGGTGGGTGTCTGACTGTGAAGAATTAGTGGGGGGTCAATCACAGGAGATGATGGGGTTGGTTTTAGGGGAGTTATGCCACTTTTTTAATCAAATGGCAATAAATTGGCAAATTTTGATATTTGATAGTGTGGAAAAACGATGAAAGGCATTGAAAAAGCTGGCTCCCCAAGCCGGACTCGAACCAGCGACCCGATGATTAACAATCTTGTGCAGTGGGTAAACAGAGAAAGAAAGCAAATAATAAGGATAATATAATCAATATGATAAAATGATTTAGATTTTGTTGAATATCCTTGAAGATGGCTCATTTTTTATGTATATCGCACAAAAATGGCGCAAAAAACGACACCCAATCAATGTTTAAGTTGAGGTCGTCGATGAATAGTGTTTTTTGATGACCTACAAATAATTCTAGCTCTACTAAATACTAATTCAATGCTTTGACTTAGACTGGCTGATCACTTGAGTAATGGTATCGTTACATCCACTACCAAGAGGAGAAGCAATGTGACGATGGATCAAGGGACTTTTGGAAAACCACCCGCAAACTCATGGAACTGGTTGGAACCTGAGTTCTTCATACTCTTGGTAGTGCACACCTCCTGCCGCTTAGAAAGCCTAGTTACTCATTGCGGTGTCTACAGCAATGGCCGCAGAGGCAAACTAAACCACGAAAACTGTAAAGAACTTCTCGTACAGGTTCTCGTCTTTGCAGCCGTGTCAATCTGGGACTCCAGTACGCCTTAGCAGTAAAGGTTGACGAAATGTATCCGTCGGTTCTTCGAAACAGTTCCCCTGATCTGCACCGAGTGCGGGGACCAGATACGTTTCTAAGCCTTTATCACTATATCACGTGAGTTCGTGAAGATCCTCAATCACGTCGGAGAACAGTCGTCGAGTGCGCCGTCACTGGTGCGAAACGATCCCGTACCCTCTTCAGCGACTTGGGTGACAAGAACTTCCAGAACGCTAAAGTTCCTTGGTATCCCTATACTTCAGCACCAGAATGCTTTTGATTGCGGAAAGGAGTCATACATGTTGAGTAGCCCTGTGTGCAGATTCAGGGTGGGTTCAGCAACGGTGGAGTACCTTCCCCCGCTGGGTTTGGCTGGAAGGACGCCCGATAATCCCAATCTAAGGGAGATTCAACCCATGACTGCCCCACAAAAGGCCGTTGAAGCCCTGAAATTTCTTCTTGACTCTTTTTGATTTTCCTTTTACTCTGTTGTTTAATCAGCTATGGATTGATTTTTTATGGCACGGTTGTTAGGATGAAATATGTTCTCACTGGAGAATCCAACTTGATTTATTATTCCCAATTTAGCCTGATAACTGAAAATATGATTCGTATGAAATCAAATACCATAATTTTGCGTCCTTTGCCGAAGAGATAAGAAATTCCTCCTAAAGTAGATACAGATGAGAGAGCACATCTCTATAGAGGCAGTTGCGGAGAGGGGTTTATAACAGGGCAGCATTTCTATTTTATGTCTTCAATGTTGTACATAGATTAAAGGAGTGTTAGAATGGTCCCCGTTACCAGAAAACCGGGATAAACACGTACTGATCTTATAAACTAATTTCATTCCCTGGATTGGACGAAGTCAGATCGTGACTGAGTCAATTACGAAAAACAGGGGGGGGTTGTAAGTGGGAACATATTCTGTAACAATTCTGTCAATCAACTTAGCAAAGGCGGGAAAAAACTTATGAAAATGTTTTTCTTGTATAATCAATGTCATTCACAATTTGATCAACTTAACTAAGAAAGGAATCTTATGAAAACTCTTATTTTTGGCTTAACGGCAATCAGTTTGGTCGCATTTGCACCAAGCTCGTCGTATTCAGCATGCACCACCAAGGTTGGTGCGGTGCTTCCAACTTCGGTCGATTGGGGACGACCCATTGCGGCTACAGCCCAAATGGCAGTGGATATCTATAACAAAGCCGGTGGCGTCAAAGGGTGCAAAGTTGACCTCATTATGCGGGATACCCAGGTCGATCCGAAAGTGGGTGTTGATGCTGCCAAAGCACTGGTAGATCTGGAGAAAGTCCCAGTTTTGATTGGAGCGGTTTCCAGTGGTGTATCAATGCCAATCCTCACATCTGTTTCGGTTCCATCCAAAGTCATGCAAATTTCTTGCTGCTCATCATCGACCGTTTTCACCGATCTCGCAAAAGATGGTAAGACAAAAGGTCTTTGGTTTAGGACGTTTACGACAACACGTAATCATGCTGCAGTTGCTGCCAAGATCATCCATGGAAAAGGCTATCAAAACATCGCTATCTTCTACAAGAACGACGATTGGGGGCAAGATGTTGGTCGATTGGTTCAAGAGGATCTTGAAGCATTAGGGATTACGGTCACGGCTTCAATAGCCATCAACGATGGTCAGCCGTCCTATCGGGCTGAGGTGGTCGAAGCGCTTAAAAGTAATCCGGAAGCTATTTATTTGGCGCTATATCCTAAGGAAGGGATCTCTACAGTACGGGAATGGATCTCTTTGGGAGGAACACAAAATATGGTTGTAGCCAACTCTCTCAAGTCCGAAGAGTTTCGTGACAGTGTCGGAATCAAATATTTAGGCAAGATGGTTGGCCACGATTCCGCTCCCCCCAGGACTGCATCCGCTGACTCCTTTACTGCTCTCTACAAGAATGCTTTCAATAAAGAGCCGTCAGGTCCTGGTTTGCCCAACATCTTCGATGCAGTCATGATCGCATTGTTGGCCATGGAAGCTGCGCCTACTCTGTCTGGAGACGTCATTGCGCGTTCGGTATCCAAAGTGACTGATCCCAATGGTACCCCTATCTTTCCCAACGAAGCTGGTATAAAACAAGCCAGTGCACTCTTAGCCCAGGGGAAAACCATCCGATATCAGGGGGGGACTGGCGCAGTGAGATTTGACCAGTATGGTGATGTCTCAGCCCCAGGTATGAGTTGGAATTTTTCTGAAAAAGGATTCGAGGAAATTGATTACTACACGATTGATGAAATAAACGAATTCATTGATTCACTCAATAAGTAAAGTCGGTAGATGTCATATAAAATGACCAGGCCGATTTAATAAATCGACCTGGACTGATTGGGTCTATTCCAAAATTGCATCTACATCTATCTCTACTAGATGCTCGTTGCCAACCAGCGATGCCTGAACCAAGGTGTTCGCTGGTAGTATTTTATGAAATCGTTCTCCAAGTGCACGGGCCAGGGGTTCCCAGTCAGACAAGTTTTGGATAAAAACGCGGGTGCGTACGACATCCTCTAACTTTCCACCAAAAGAATGTAGCACTCCTTCGATTTTGTCAATGACGAAGTGCAACTGAGCGGCGGGATCTTCTCCTCCTATTAATCGATTACCGTGCGTGGCAGTGGTTCCCGAAATCCAAATTTGATCACCTCGTCTGACAGCTCGGCAGTAACCGGCAAACTCCTCCCAGACGGTACCACTCAATATTCTGCTCCGGCCATCTGTCCCTGGCTCAACTATATAAGGAGGAGGGATCATGTTAACGTGATGACTGAGATCTCCGGTTGCCGTCAGGAAAGGCGGCTTTCGATATTCGTCACCACAATCTCCGGGGATAGGTTGCAGCTTTGTCAGAACATTACCAATATCAGACTTGCTCGCCTCGTCGAGTGAGAACTGGAATAAACGAAGGTTGTCATGGAGATGCACACTTCTCCCGAGCCGGGCACCGATAATGATTCCGCCAACGGCTGGCTGCTCAAGTATATAACGACATGCGACATTGGCAATAGATACCTCGTGCCTCTGAGCTACGTTGGCTAAGGTATTTAAGAGATTCTGGAATAACTCCCAGCCTCCTGCTTCGTTGATGAATCGCCTATATTTCTGTTGGGACCACGTTTCTAAATCTTTCCAGTCTGGTTCCGGTTTGTTGATCCAGTGCTCTGTAAGGAATCCCCCTGCGACGGTTCCATAGACTAGCAGCTTGATTCCGGACTCCAGACACAACTCAGTCATTCCACCACTGGGACGTTGGTCGAGGAGGGAAAAACACACTTGATTGGACACAACCTCAATACCACTGTGTACAACGATTCGCAGGTGAGCAGTATCGAAATTGGTCAGACCCAGATGGCGGATGAGCCCTTCTTCTTGGAGTTCCTGCAGCCAAAAGAGGCAATCCAACCAGTTTGGATCCGCATAATTCCAAGCATGGAACTGTAACAAATCAAGTTGGTCGATCTGCATTCGGTCCAACGATCGTTTGACGGCGGTTAGTACGTCTTCTTGAGTTCGAATTCCAGGCTTGGGTACCCATTTTGTCAGCAACTGCACTGTACTATTGGAACCATGCTGCTGTCGAAACAGGCCAACAATCTCCTCTGCTGATCCGTAATGATCGGCCATGTCAAATGTTGTCAACCCTGCATCGACGTAAGGTGACATAGCAGCAGCTGTTGCTTCATAATCCAGAAGATGGTTGTCTCGTTCCATATCACCAAGCTGCCATAATCCTGTCAAGATACGGGAAATACTAAAACCTGGTGCCAATTCGCAACGTTCTATTGTGGTACTCATATCACTTAATCTAATGGTAAAGTTGAACAAATTTGGTTCTTAAATTTTCGAAATTTTCCTGGCCATGGCGAAACGTACTCTGCACGAGACACACCACTTGAGCATTGCATATAATGATTGATAAAACTACTGAATTTCAATATTTAGCAATTTCTTGCAGATTGAAAAACCTCCAGGTAAAAAAGGAGTCATTCATTAGCAGGAAAGTCAAAAAATAATTGAATAATCTTATGAAATATTGCTATTGTAAAGAATAGAAAACTATTTACGGTAAAATATCTTGACAAAAAAACACACTGAAAGCATCATTTTACTGAAAGATCCACACGCTTCATACTAGATTTGAAATTAAATTTCAAATATCCAAAATTTTACTTGGAGTATTGGACAATAAACCCCCTCTCCTCGAATCCATCTGAAATACACGATGCTGAGAAGAGCGATCAACCTTATTCCAATGAGTTAGGGGGAACAAGATGGACAAAGACATCTTTTGGCTTTATGATTTGAAGGTCGAGGTTATTGGTAGTGATCAGCCGATGGTATGCAACCATCAGGTTGGAGAATATTTTCTTGTAGAAGGAGAAAACTTAGTGTTTAGTGCTGATCAGCGTTTTCCAATTTACTTGCTTGCTTCTATTTTACCACTGCTCCCGGCCAAGCAACGCGATACCGATCCTAACGATTGGATGACGACCGATGCAGAAGTCGCCTGTCCTGATCCTCATTGTGGTGGGCGATTCAGAGTCACACGGACGGGTCGGCGGTCATTCTCGCATGCTGAGACAACTGGTTTGCCAGACCAACGCGACGTGCCTTATTGGGCGAAAGATAGTTCAACTGATTCGAACGGAGGTGTAGACTGAGTGTTGAAATTTGCCAATTGAGGCCAGATCACCAGATCTCACGAGTCATTAAGGGAGGCTGGCAGCTTGCTGGTGGACACGGTTCGGTAGACCGTGCACAGGCCATTGCTGACATGACTTATTTTTTTGATGCTGGAATCAGAACATTTGACTGCGCAGATATCTATACAGGCGTTGAAGAGATGATTGGAACATTCATCGAAACACTGCGTCGTGACCGCGGGTCTGAGTGTGCCGACAAAATCATCGTCCACACGAAGCTTGTGCCAGATTTGAATAGCCTTCCCAACACTGGTGTTTCCGATATTGAGACCATTATAGACCGCTCATTAAAAAGACTGCGGCTCGACCAGCTTCATCTCGTACAATTCTATTGGTGGAATTTATCGATTGGACATCCGTATGAGACTTTGGAGAGTCTCACAAGGCTCTGCGAAAAAGGGAAAATTCGCCACCTGGGGGTTACTAACTGGGATGTGAAGGAAACGGCCTCTTTTGTAGACGTGGGTCTCGATATTGTGTCGACCCAGGTGCAGTATTCTTTGCTCGACCAACGTCCAGCCAATGGGCTGGCAAGATGGTGCGCTGAAAATGGAATCAAACTGCTTTGTTACGGATCATTGGCGGGTGGATTTCTCACTGAGCACTGGCTTGATCAACCAGACCCTGGCTTCAAGTTTGAAAACAGATCGCTAATCAAATACCGATTGATCATTGATGAGTTCGGTAGTTGGGATTTATTCCAAACCCTTCTTACAACAATCAAAGCCATTGCTGATAAACATGGTGTCTATATGAGTGCTGTCGCAACACGATATGTGCTTGATCAGCCGCAAGTCGGCGCAGTGATCGTCGGTGCACGTTACGCTCATCACCTTCCTCAGACTCTCTCGGTATTCCAACACTGTCTTGATCCCAATGACCATGCCGTGCTAGGGGCGGTTCTTGCCCAGCGTTATGGTCCTTCTGGACATGTTTACGGATTGGAGAGTGATCGGACAGGACGGCATGGTAGCATCATGAAATATAATCTCAACGCTTGATTTGGTATTGAAGGCAGCGATGATTGAAACACAAAATCTGACAACCTCATTCGGTTTGCTTAAGGCCGTCGACAATGTGTCTTTGTCGGTGGCCAAAGGAACAATCACTGGTCTCATTGGTCCAAATGGTGCGGGCAAATCAACGCTGTTCAACACGTTAACAGGTGTCATTCATCCCACAAGCGGTGAAATCCATTTTGATGGGGTACGCATCACAAAATCGCAACCAGACGTGCTTTTTGGCCAAGGGCTGGCACACACTTTTCAGATCCCAAGACCGTTCCCTCAGATGACCGTGCTTGAAAATCTGATGCTTGCCCCAACGGGACAGGTAGGCGAGAGTCTCTTTGGTCCGTTCTTCAGGATGAAGAAGGTAAAGCGTCAGGAGCGCGAGATCCGGGCAAAAGCGATGGATATCCTCACCTTTACTACCCTGGGTACGGTTGCTAATGACCCAGCCGGCAAACTGTCCGGTGGCCAAATGAAACTTCTGGAGTTGGCCCGTGTGCTGATGGGAGATCCCAAAGTCATTCTGCTGGATGAACCTGCTGCCGGAATCAGCCCAGCTCTAACAGAAGTGCTGGTGGAGAAGATTAAGGATCTCAATGCCCGTGGACATACCTTCTTTATTATCGAACACGATATGGACTTCATCATGCGTCACTGCGACCCCATCATCGCGATGGTCTCCGGGCATGTGGTATTTGAGGGCAATGGGGAGGCCGCGCGCGCTGATCCACAGCTGATGAACGCCTATCTGGGAGAGATGACTTATGAGTGAGACTGTCCTCCAGGTGCAGTCATTGACAGCGGGTTATGTCCCAGGCCTGCCTATCCTGCACGAGGTCAACATGCGTTTGGACAAGGGGAAAATCGTCGCAGTGATCGGTCCCAATGGTGCTGGCAAGTCAACTCTGATCAAGGCCATTGCGGGACTGGTGATTGTAGAAGCGGGGACGATCATGCTCGGCACCCGAAACCTGGTTGGGATCCGGCCTGATGAGATGGCTATTTTTGGAATTGCTTATGTCCCGCAAAGAGACAACATCTTTAAAACCCTGACCATTCGGCAGAATCTCCTTCTTGCCGCAAAGCGGGGCGATGGCCCTCCTGATGATCTGATCGAGAGGATGTTTACGTTGTTTGTACCCCTGCGTGACAAGCAATCGGAGAAAGCGGGAAGGTTATCGGGAGGGCAACGACAGATGCTGGCGATTGCGATGGCACTGGTGGCCGAACCTACACTGATCCTGATGGATGAACCCACGGCTGGACTTGCACCTATGGTGGCCGAAGAGATATTGGCACTCGTTCAAGACATCGCTGAGAAAGGTGTTTCTGTGATGCTTATTGAACAAAACGTGAAGGCGGCACTGCGCATCTCGGACCGAGCCTATATTTTGGCAGAGGGCCGAAATCAAATAGATGGTTCTCCTCAGGAACTGATGGATGGCCAAGTCGTCGCAGAAATCTATCTAGGGGGCAGGAGGCTCAAAACATCATGATCCAGAATCTGTTTGACGGCATCCTTGTCGGTTCTATCCTTTCCCTGGGAGCTATCGGGCTCACCATGGTGATGCATATGTTGCGTTTTGCCAATTTTTCTCATGCCGAACTGTTATCCCTGGGTGCCTACGTAGCGCTTGTTTTTGACAAGTTGCTTGAATTGATGGTACCAGGCTTATCACAAACAATTGGTGGTCTCAGCCTCACCTTCTCTCTCATTCTTGCGATTGTGATCTCAATGGGGGTGACCGGCGTTTCGGCGATCATCATCGACTGGCTCGTCTTTCGCCGACTTCGCGACTCGGCCGGTCCCCTCTCAATGGTGTTTGCCTCTTTTGGGGTTGCCCTGATTGTGAGGAATCTGATAAGTCTGGTTTTCGGTCTCAAATCAAAACTTTACAATGAAGAGATTGTCTTCGCGGTGAGAGTGAGCACGGATCCGTTGCTCCTCATTAAGTTAGACCAAGTCTTCGTTTTGGGGATGGCGCTCGTGATCATGTTAATCTTCCATTTTGTCCTTTCGCGCACCACTTTTGGTTACGCCTTGAAAGCCGTCTCCGAAAATCCAACTTTGGCGCAGGTCAACGGCGTCCGTCTGGCACATATGATTCGGCTAATATGGCTCATTGGCGGGGGACTTGCCGCTGTGGCAGGCGTGTTTTATGGCCTCAATAACCAGGTGAGTTTCTTGATGGGGAAAGATCTGGTCCTCTCCTTGTTTGCCGCTGTCATCGTCGGGGGGATTGGCAGCATTTACGGTGCGGTGGCAGGGGGGTTTTTGGTCGGTTTAGCGTCTAACATGGCACTGCTCATCCTGCCATCTGGCTACAAACCGGCAGTGCCTTTCCTGATTATTCTGATTATCCTTTCAATTCGACCGATGGGTTTATTTGGAGAGAACAAATGATTGGCATCATCTCTTATCTCGTATTTTTCCTAACGATTGGCTTCGTTCTGGCTATCGCCGTTTTAGGTCTGAATCTGCAATGGGGTTACACGGGTCTGTTCAACGGCGGTGTGTCTGCCTTTTTTGGAGCGGGTGCCTACGGCGTCATTTTGTTCGGTGGATCCAATAAGGCAGGCCAACTGATTGGGTTGGGTTTGCCTTATCCGTTTGCTGTGGCGGGAGCGGTGTTGTTGGCAGGATTGTTGGCTTTGATCGTGGGTCTCATCACCACACGTCTGCGTCACGATTATTTAGCAATCGCGACGTTTGGCGTGGCGATTGCGGTAGAAAACTTTGCCCGCAATGCTGGACCCATTACGGGAGGAGCAAAAGGATTAAGAGGGTTCGAACGCCCTTTCGAATCCGCCATTAATGATCCATTTTGGTTCAATTTGGCTTACTTGATATTTGTGCTTGTCGTCCTGATCATCGTCTACAATATCCTAGAGAGTATTGCTCGCTCACCTTACGGACGTTTGTTACGGGCCATCCGTGAGGATGAAGTGGCCGCCCAATCGCTGGGCAAATCGCCTGCTCGGGTGCGGCACCAGGCATTCATTTTAGGATCGATGATTATGGGGCTCTCGGGTGCCCTTTACGCCACATTCTATGCCTTTATCAGTCCCCAGGACATTTTACCCATTCTCACATTCCAGATTTGGTCAATGCTGATTGTGGGCGGTAGTGGCAATAATAGGGGC
>Ga0208335_1000553_pt1 | contig 13143 bp, 7 predicted proteins | sample DeeseametaMP0759_FD_184202 | JGI IMG/M metagenome (GOLD analysis project Ga0208335, IMG submission 184202) | Marine microbial communities from the Deep Atlantic Ocean - MP0759 (SPAdes) | ecosystem: Environmental > Aquatic > Marine > Oceanic | place: West of Cape Town, South Africa, South Atlantic...
ACAATGAGTCATCGCCACTCTCGCGTTGTTAATTAGGTTGATAAATACTTGCTCCATACGTATTTGACCCGCCATGACCAGATAAGTGACATCTTCACATAAGACTTCAATTTCCACGTTTTCCTCTTCAAGGTCAAACTGTGTAATAGTTAAAGCTTGATTAAGCGCATGGCGAATATCGATTAATGACAATTCATTTTCACCACTTCGAGTAAAGAATTTGAGCTGTTGTGAGATTTCAGCCATTCTGTCTACCAAGCCCTCCAATTTAGGTAGTATCGATTGCACATGATCAATATCAATTTGGTTTTGTTTATTAGGCAGTTGTGAGCTTGCAATGTATGTCTTCATGGCAGATAAAGGCTGACCTAACTCATGAATAATTGATGCTGATAACTGACCCATCGCTGCCAGTTTGCTGGTCCTTTTGATATCTTTCTGGGCGACAATAAGTTCGCCCTCAATCTTTTGCCGATTTTCAATTTCTTTTTTTAGTAGAGAATTTAGTTTTTTTAGATCAAAAGACTCTTTACGTGAAACTTGTAATTTATCATGAAATTGAGAGAGCCAGATGAGGAGAAAAACTGCAACAGCGCCAAGTATGATTGATCCAATTTTGGCCCACGTAACAACGGCTAATTGGGCCACGCTTGATTCTGGAGTGAGAAAGTGCATTTTCCATTGTTCGCCAACATCAGTTACATTTTCCAAATAGGGAATGCCATCAATCATAATTTCTGAATCGTTTGCCTGGTAAGCGTCAGTTAGTAAATTTAATTGTTCATCGGCAAATTGTCGTTGCTCTGAGATAGATAAAAGCTGTTTTGTATTTAATGGGAATAACGCGCTATATTTCCATTCTTCCTTGCTGCTAAGGATTATCACACCATCGCGATTGGTTACAAAGATGTTTTCACCAGCCTCTACCCACGTATTTTCAATTATACTTAGGTCTACCTTAGCCACTGTGACGGCTGTAATTTCATCACCCTCGCTAACCCCAGAAGAAATGTAGTAACCAGGTTTTTTTGATGTTGTGCCAATTCCAAAAAAATGACCTTTGCCCGCTGAAACAGCTTCTTTGAAGTAGGGGCGAAATGCAAAATTATTACCAACAAAACTTGTTGGACTTCTCCAATTACTTGAGGCTAATGTCTCACCAAACTTGCTCATAACGTAGATTACATCGGCACCTGAGGCATTTTTTATACCCTCTAATGAAATGTTGGCTTGATCAGGATTACTAAACGCAGAATCAATCAGCTCTAGGTTGCGAGCAACAATATGAGGTAAGAATCCAAAACGCTTTAATTCATTATTAAGTGAGCCTTGATACAAACCAACTCTTTCACTTGCCTTCGCTTGCAAATCTTTCGTATGCGACTCAATTATGCCTTGATGTGCCCATAGTGCAGTAATTGCACTTAGGACAATGAAGACACCTATGTGGCCTTTTGTTAGCTTTTCAATCATAAATGTCAATATTGGAAATTGCCCTAACAGAGTAAGCTTATAAATATACCCAATCTCTGTGATTACTGGTTAATTTTAATTAGCTCATAAATTCTTTTTTGTATTCTTTTGGGGTTTGCTTTGCTTGATTAATAAACCAACGTATAAATGCTGACGGCTCTGTATATCCTAGCGAGTAAGCTACTCTTTTGGCGGAGTAATTACTGGCAAGCATTGATTTTGCTTTTTTGAGTTTAAAGTCATTTAAGCTTTGACGAAATGTGGTGTGGTGCTTCATCAATTCTCTTCTCAAGGAGTTAGTGCTAATTCCTAAAAGGCTAGAAACTTCGTTTATATTGATATTACTATAGCGGTCTTCATAACTATTGAAAACATCCTCGAGTCTCTTAACAATATTGCCATCGCCGGCTTGTTGGGAAATTTTTTCTTTTGCCATAATTTCGAGCAAACTCACCAGTTTTGGGTTAGCGGTGAGGTTTGGCTTCAGAGTCACTTCATTTGTCAGCACAATTGAAGTGTGGTTGCTTTCAAAAGCAATAGGACAGTGAAATAACGAGCGGATAACACTGATCGGCTGCGTTGTTTTGATTTTTGTTGTCAGTCTTTTAATGGGATGGTGCATCGATTGAATAAAAGAAGCAAAGATAGACAAGCAGAGGTTTTCGTATAAATTCGAGTGCTCAACAAGCGCATCCGCAACAAAGTGAATTTCCACAACATCTGTTTTTTGTATTAAGCTGAGGTTTATTCCCTCCAACTCAAGATTGATATAGGATTGAACCAGCTTAAAACTCTCAATTAGGTTGGGAGAGTAAAGGGAAATCATTCCCAATATCTCCGAATAATTTGGCCGTATTTGCGCCATACGTGCATAATTGATAGCCACCAAGTCATTCTCAAAAACATCTTCCGCTTCGATAAAAAAGCTCAAGAACAAATCAAGCGGCAGAGTTAAATTGTGATTGGCGAGAATGGTCGGAGAGATGTCAATCCTCTGGCAAATTTCATTCACCTCATCGGGATATAGGTATTGCAAACGAGAGATTGAGCGCCAAACGGCATTATGAATGTTCATGGCTTGACAATTGCAACAAAGTGTTAACTATTAGTTATATTGTGTTAATTATATACTGACTGTAAAAAGCTATAATTTTTTTCATAAACAATGAGAATACCTCTCATGCGGTTAAAAGAATTGATTAGGAGATAAAAATGGACTCTGCAGGTGACACGTTGTACCCACATTTACTAAAGCCACTTAAGGTAGGTAATATTACTTTAAAAAACCGGGTGTTGATGGGCTCTATGCATACTGGCATGGAGGAGGAGTCTGATGGCTTTGAGAATATGGCGGCTTATTTCTCAGCAAGGGCTCGTGGCGGTGTTGGCCTTATTGTTACTGGCGGGTTTGCACCCAACAGAGCAGGCTGGGCTATGCCTTTTTCTGAAAAGCTATCCACTAAAAAAGAAGCAAAAAAACACCGGAAAATTACCGAAGCAGTGCACGCTGAAAGCGGTCTGATTTGTATGCAAATTTTGCATACAGGTCGCTATGGGTATCACCCTTTTGTTGTTTCTTCTTCAGCAATTAAATCGCCAATTACCCCATTCAAGCCCAGAGCACTATCAAGTCGTGGTGTATTGAAATCTATTAAAGACTACGTGCATTGCGCAAGCATGGCGAAAGAGGCGGGTTACGACGGTGTTGAAATTATGGGCTCGGAAGGATATTTCATCCATCAGTTCATCTCAACACATGTCAATAAGCGTAACGACGAATGGGGCGGCTCGTTTGAGAATCGTATTCGTATGGCGCTGGAAATTGTACGCCAGACGCGCGCAGCTGTCGGTCCTGACTTCATTTTAATTTTTAGGCTTTCAATGCTAGATTTGCTCGAAAAAGGCAGTACTTGGGAAGAGGTGGTGCAGCTAGCCAAAGCCCTTGAAGAAGCGGGCGTGAGTATTATTAATACCGGTATTGGTTGGCACGAGGCAAGAATTCCAACGATTGCAACCATGGTGCCGAGGGCCTGTTTTACTTGGGTCACCGCCAAGTTACGTGGTGAGGTTTCGGTACCGTTAATTACCAGTAATCGCATTAATACGCCCGAGGTCGCTGAGGCTGTGTTGGCGCGTGGCGATGCAGATATGATCTCAATGGCGCGTCCTTTCTTGGCCGATCCTGAGTTTGTTAATAAGGCGATTGAAGGGCGAAGTGATGAAATCAATACTTGTATTGGCTGTAACCAAGCCTGCTTAGATCACGTTTTTAGTCGTAAGCGTAGCAGTTGCTTGGTCAACCCGCAGGCTTGCCATGAGTTGGATTTGATTTATCAGAAAAAAGTACAAATAAAACGCGTGGCAGTTGTTGGCGCCGGTCCAGCAGGCTTGGCGTGTGCAACCGTTGCCGCTGAATGTGGCCATCAAGTGACTTTGTTTGAGGCCTCAAATGAAATAGGCGGTCAATTCAACATCGCCAAACAAATACCAGGCAAGGAAGAGTTTTTTGAGACTATCCGCTATTTTTCTAGACGTTTAGAGGTGCTAAACGTTGCTGTTAATCTAGGAAAGAGAGTGGATCTAGAAACCATTCAAGCTGGTGACTTTGATGAAGTTGTAATTGCTACTGGTGTCTTGCCAAGAGAGCCTGGAATCCCTGGACAAGAGCACGCAAAAGTCCTTACTTACCTTGACGTCTTGAGAGATAAAAAGGAAGTCGGAGAGCGTGTTGCGGTAATCGGCGCGGGCGGTATTGGTTTTGATGTTTGTGAATTTTTGTCTCACGACGGCGATGATTCAAGTATTGACATCAATGCATTTTTAAGCAAATGGGGTATAGATCCAGAAAATGAAGTTCGTGGTGGTGTTGTGGGTATTAAGGCCAACACGCCAAAGCCAGCGAGACAGATTACTCTATTGCAGCGCAAGACAACTCGATTGGGTGCGGGACTTGGAAAGACTACCGGATGGATTCATCGAACAAGCTTAAAAACAAAAAAAATTGCTATGGTCCCGGGCGCTCAATACAACAAAATTGACGATGAAGGCCTTCATTACACACTTGATGACGAAAACCATGTTTTGCCGGTTGATACGATAGTGCTTTGTACTGGGCAAGTGCCACTGCGTGATTTACATTCGGAATTGGAGAAAAATGGAATTTCTTCGCACCTAATTGGCGGCGCTGATGTTGCTGCTGAGTTGGATGCAAAACGCGCAATTAATCAAGGCTCGCGACTAGCAGCATCACTTTAACTTAAATTACGAGGATTAACTATGACAATAAATGTACTTGAAAAGTGGCACCATGTTCTTGAAAATGAAGATTTGCAAGCTCTAAGCGACTTGCTGGCAGACGATGCGGTTTTTCACTCGCCAGTCATGCACACGCCTCAAGTGGGAAAGAATCTCGTAGTCCAATATTTGGGTGCTGCTTTTCTTATGTTTAGCCAATATCCCTTTAAATATGTACGCGAGATAGCCAGTGGCAATGAAGCGGTTCTTGAGTTTGAGGTCGAAATGGATGGCTTGTATGTTAATGGCGTTGATATCATCACTTGGAATGATGAAGGTCAAATTACCGACTTTAAAGTTATGTTGCGCCCGCTTAAGGGTATCCATTTAATTCAAGAGAAGATGTTGGCTCAACTCAAGGGTTTGTGATTTTTAAGACCTGAGCACTTTGGTAGCAACATTGTATTTAAAGTTAATATTAATAAAGTGTTAACTTTTAGTAATATTATGATAACTATAGTTTGAGAATGACTGGCTATAATTTTTTTTACAACTTATTCCATTAACTACAAAGGTAGACTGAAATGACCGAATATTTAGATTTGTTAATTCAAAACCCGTGTTTAACATTAACTGCAGTTTTTGCATTCACCTTTTTGTTGTTGGCTAAATCTCAGATAAAACTTGCCTATCTTTGGCTGTTAAATGCGATATTTATTGTGCCACTTGCTTTAGAAACTGAACTCTTAAGTCTGCAAATTTTGATGGGTGTTGAGCTATTCCTTGGTATCTTTATTGTGCCAAGTATTAGAAAACTGTTATTTACTAAACCGTTATTTGGATTGATGCGTAAAGCGTTACCGCCAATTGGCGAAACTGAAAGGATAGCGTTAGAAGCTGGCGACGTTTGGTGGGATGCAGAGCTTTTTCAAGGCAACCCTAATTGGAGTGAGTTATCAAATCTTAAGGCCGTCGAACTAACACAAGAAGAGCAAAGCTTTGTTGATAACGAAGTGAAAACATTATGCTCTATGGCTAATTCCTATGAGCTTTCAACTGAGAACGACTTGCCAAAAGAAGTTTGGCAATACATTGCCGATAACGGTTTTTGGGCAATCAATATTTCTAAAAAATATGGCGGTAAAGGCTTCTCTCATTACGCACACGCAATGATCGTTGGTCAAGTGGCTTCTGCTGCTTCAGTTTTGGGAGTTTCGGTAATGGTGCCAAACTCACTGGGGCCAGGTGAATTGCTACAAAATTATGGTACGGACGCACAAAAAGACCAGTATCTTCCTCGCTTAGCAACAGGTAAAGAAATCCCATGTTTTGCTTTGACTTCAACCGTTGCCGGCTCGGACGCGGGCTCGTTAGTTGATAACGGCGTTGTTTGTTATGGTGAATTTGAGGGCAAAAAAGTATTGGGAATGAGAGTTAATTGGGAAAAGCGTTATATTACGCTCGCTCCTGTGGCAACCGTTATTGGTTTAGCCTTCAAAGCTTTTGATCCGGACAATTTATTGGCTAAAGATCACCCTCTTTCTGGACAAACAGATCTTGGTATTACTTGTGCATTGATCCCGAGAAACACTGCAGGTGTTAGTATTGGCACGCGACATAAGCCAATTGGCGAGCCGTTTCAGAACGGCCCCATTTTTGGCAAAGATGTCTTTATTCCAATGGATTGGCTTATCGGTGGCGATAAAATGATTGGCCACGGTTGGAGAATGCTGATGGAATGCTTAAGTGTTGGTCGTGGCATTTCTCTGCCGGTGACTGGTGCAGCTGCAGCTCAAGCGATGTTGCTGACAACCAGTGCTTATACACAAACAAGAGAGCAATTTGGTTTGCCGATTGCTAATTTAGAGGGCATTCAAGAAAAGCTGGCAAATTTAGCAGTTAACGCTTATCGAACCACTGCGAATATTAATTTGTCAACATGGGCGCTTGATGCGGGTTATAAACCATCAATCATCTCGGCAATTGTTAAGTACCGTAACACGTCATTGATGCAGCAATCAGCTATAGATGCGATGGATGTTCATGGCGGTCGTGCGGTGATGCAAGGACCTAGAAACTATGTTGCCAATGTTTATGCTTCGGCACCGGTTGGTATTACCGTTGAAGGCGCTAATATCTTAACCAGAAGTTTGATGGTTTTTGGTCAAGGCCTTATTCGTTGTCATGCAACTATGTTTGATGAGCTGGATGCGCTTTATGACAAGGGTGGCAAAGGTATTACTACTTTTGATAAAGCCCTAACAAAGCATGTGAGTTCTTTTTTGCATAACTTCGCTAGAGCGGTATTGTTTTCATGGTCACGTGGGCGATGTGCAAAATCTTATGGCGATTCTACCACTAAAACTTACTATAGAAACTTAGCTGTTTTATCGGCCAAGTTTGCCGCAATGAGTGATATTGCTTTATTTGTTCTCACGGGCACGTTGAAACGTAAGGAAATGGTTTCGGGGCGTTTTGCTGATGCAATTGCTGCAATGTATGAAATGAGCGCTTGCTTGAAACTCTATGAAGAGAAGTTTAAAAATGATGAAAAGGTGAGTAAAGTTTTGCGTTTGTCATTATTGCAGTTGAGTGCTGAAGCGGATACTGCAATGAGAGCAAACTTGGATAATTTACCGATTAACTGGTTGGCAAAAAAATTACTTGCATTATTATTGTTTCCATTTGTCAATACGGCGGCAAAAGTTGACGACAGACTGATCATTGCCACAGCAAAGTCTGTTGCGGATGTTGATTGGCTAATCAGTGACTTGTCGTCTTGTGTTTGTACCGATTTGAAGGACAACCCTGGACATCAGTTCGAAATTCTATTGAAAGGTTATGAGGCAGCGCGCTTACTAAAACCACTTAAGAAGAAAGTGAAAAAAGCAGGTTATAAATACCAGCCAAGTCAGTCACTAGAAGATTGGCTAAACACGTTGATTGCAGACAAACTTTTAACCGTTGAAGAAAAAGACAATTGGCTTGTATGGTACGATACTGTGCTGGAATCTCTCAAAGTTGATGACTTTGAAATAAAAAATAATATATAAGGTAATTATGAAACAGTATTTTGATAAAGCTTTTAGTAAAGTAGCGGTACTCGGTTCGGGCACAATGGGTGGGCAGATTGCTGCGCACTTTGCCAATCTAGGCATTGAGGTAACCATGTTTGACATGTCACAGGAGGCGCTTGATGCGTCTATGCAAACAATGAAAAAACTCAAGCCAACACCGTTGGCCATGCCAACGATTCTTGATTCCATCAAAACAGCCACTTACGACTCGTTAGAGTTGTTGTCGGAGTGTGATTTTATTTTGGAATCCATCGTTGAAAATCTAGATATTAAAAAACAGTTATTTGCCAAAATTGCGCCTTTTGTTAGGGACGATGCTATTTTGGTAACCAATACTTCAGGCCTGTCTATTAATACCATTGCAGAACACGCACCAGAATCGTTAAGAAGTCGCATCTTTGGTGTGCATTTTTTCAACCCGCCAAGATACCTACCTTTGGTGGAGTTAATTAGAACAAATTACAGTGATGAAAAGTTACTGCAGAAAGCAGAAGGATTTATTACTTCTGCTTTGGGTAAAGAGGTGGTGTATGCAAATGATAATCCTGCGTTTATTGCAAATAGGATTGGTGTCTTCTCCTTCATGACAGTTCTGAAGCACGCTGAGAATTTCGGCCTATCACCTGATACTGTTGATGCGCTGACTGGTAAGAGGATCGGTCGACCAGCCAGTGCTTCATTCAGAACTTTGGATGTTGTTGGGCTTGACGTGATGAAAAATGTGGTCAAGAATATTTTTGATAATGCCAAAGAAGACCCTTGGTTAGAGCTATTCAAGTTGCCTAGTTGGGTTGAAGGCTTGATTGAGAAAGGCTCTTTGGGTAGTAAGACCAGAAAAGGTATTTACGAGAAGCGTGGCAAGGATATTTACGTTTTTGATACCGGTCTAGGCGATTATCGCCTTTCAGATAAAACAATCAGTCCGGTTGTGAAAAAGATATTAAAAGAAAACGGTAGTATCGAGAAAGCACTATTGGCTTTGGCGGAATGCGATGATCCACAGGCACAATTTTTATGGTCGGTTCACAGAGATGTTTTCCATTACTCTTGTTATCAGTTAGAGCATATTGCAGACACAGTTCGCTGTGTTGATATGGCACTGCGATCTGGCTTTGCTTGGAGCTGTGGCATCTTTGAACAGGCGCAAATGGTTGGCTGGGATGCGCTTCGTGGTTTACTTCTTAATGATATCGCAAAGGGTAAAACACTTGCCAGTGCAGATTTGCCAGAATGGGCAATGAACCGATCGTTCGTTTATAGCGATGAAGGCGCTTTTAATCCTAAGTTGGACAAATATGTTCCGGGCTCAACACATCCTGTTTATGAAAGACAGCTGTTTAAGCCAGTGCTTGCCGGTGAGAAAGCGCATGAGCAAGATGTTTTGCTTGAAAGCGTAGGCACTAAATTAATTGACCTTGGTGGTGGTATTGCTAGTATTTCGTTTAAAACAAAGATGAATGTGATTAGCTCCTCAGTTATGGATGGCATTAACGGCGCACTTGATCATCTAGAAGAGAATGGTTTTCATGCGCTGATCTTCAAGCAAGAGAAAGAACATTTTTGTGCCGGCGCTAACCTGTATGAACTTATCTCTGCGGTGAAACTAGGCCTACTTGAGAAAGAGCCGGGCTTGACAGCTAAAGCGAAGAAAAAAGCCTTTGAAGTAATGAACCCAGGTTTACCAAAGCTAGGCGAACTGAGTTCGGTTAAAAGTGTGATTGGCGTACTCCAGAAGATGATGATGCGCTTGAAGCACGGAAAGATTCTAACCGTGGCAGCAGTAGATGGTTTAGCGCTTGGCGGTGGTTGTGAATTACTACTGCATTGTAATCGCGTTGTTTCCTCGATGAACTCATACATTGGCTTGGTGGAGGTTGGTATAGGTGCTTTGCCTGCAGGTTGTGGTTCTAAGGAAATGGCGCTTCGTGCTTACACTAGTAAAGAGGGCGATGATATTTTCCCATTGTTGGCAAAGTATTTTGAGCAAATTGCAATGGCAAAAGTCTCGATGAGTGCCCTAGAAGCCAAGCATATGGGTTATTTGAAGTCGGATGATATTATTATTGCTCATCCGAATGAGTTGCTTTATGTTGCTAAACAACAGGCAGTTGTGATGCTGGAGTCTGGCTTCAAGTCGCCTCAAGACACGCCGTTTAAAGTTGTTGGTAAGGCAGGTTATGCTAATGTAATGGCCCAGGTTGCCAACCTTTATGGTGGTAGATTTATCTCAGATCACGACAAGCTTTGCGTCACAGAAGTGGCTAAAGTAATGACCGGATCAGAAGTGGAGGAGAATGCTCTTGTTAATTCAGAAATGATGCTTGATCTTGAGCGAAATGCCTTCTTAAAACTACTGGGCACTGAAAAAACTCAAGACAGAATTGAATTTATGTTAAGAAACAGCAAGCCACTGCGTAATTAATTGGAGATTAGAATGACAAAAGCTTATATTATTGAGGCAAAAAGAACCCCTGTTGGTAAGGCCCGTGGCAGCTTATCGAAAACCAGAGGAGATGATTTGTTAATTCACTCTATTCAAAGTGTTTTCTCAGCGCTTAGTAATGGCGATGAAGTTAAACAAAATATCGACGATGTTATTGTTGGTTGTGCTATGCCCGAAGGCCCTCAAGGTCTTAATGTTGCACGTATTGCAACACTTCTTGCGGGCTTGCCAGATACGACGCCAGCTTATACACTAAATCGTTTCTGTGCTTCCGGTTTGCAGGCGGTTGCTAACGCAGCAGAAATGATTAAATCCGGCTCAGCGGATTTAGTGATTGCAGCAGGTGTAGAGAGCATGAGCACCGTGCCAATGATGGGCTTTAAGCCATCGGTTAACCCAAAGGTAACAGCAGAAGATGAAAATATTGCGATTGCTTTTGGCATGGGCTTGACCGCTGAAAAAGTTGCTGACAAATACAATATATCTAGAGAAGATCAAGATGCTTTTGCTTTGGAGAGTCACAAAAGAGCATTGAAAGCTAATGAAGAGGGTCTGTTTGCCGATGAAATTGCCCCGATCACAACAACAGAATCTGTTTACTCATTAGAGACTAAAGAGTATAGCGTAAAGACGAATGTTGTTTCACAAGACGAGGGCCCTAGAGAGGGCAGTAATATTGAGGTACTGGGCAAACTAAGAACAGTTTTTGCAGAGCAGGGCTCGGTCACTGCAGCGACAAGTTCACAAATGTCGGATGGTGCAGCGGCGGTGTTGATTGCCAGTGAGGCTGCTGTTAAAAAATACAATTTAACGCCAAAAGCGGAGTTTATTGCCTACGCTGTTGCAGGCGTTCCTGCGGAAATCATGGGTATTGGACCGGTGAAAGCGATTCCTAAAGCACTGGAGAAGGCTGGATTGACTCTTGATGATATCGGCTGGATAGAACTTAATGAGGCTTTTGCCGCGCAAGCACTGGCCGTTATTAATGAGCTTGGTCTTGACAAGGAAAAAGTGAATCCTCAAGGAGGCGCGATTGCTCTAGGCCATCCGTTGGGTGCAACCGGTGCGATTAGAACGGCAACTTTGGTGTCTGCCATGCAAAGAAACGATGTTGAATACGGTATGATTTCGATGTGTATCGGTACTGGCATGGGTGCTGCCGGTATTTTTAAAAAATTATAAGTGCTCGTGTTATTAGAGTTTGGAGACAAGTATGTTAAGTAAACCCGCTAAAAGAGATCTTAGACATCGACGAAGGTTGATTGGTAACGGTTATAAGCGAGAAGACGGTTTTTGGGATATTGAAGTCATGCTGACAGACAAAAAAACCTACTCGTTTAATAACCGAGACAGAGGTTATATTGCTGCCGGTGAGGCCTTGCACGATATGGCTATTCGACTGACAATGACAAGTAAAAACGAAATCGTTGATATCGAGGCAGTGATTAATGAATCCCCTTACAGTATTTGCCCTGCAGCCGTTGATAACTGCCATAAATTAAAAGGAGTTTTTGTTAAAGCTGGTTTTAATAAACAAGTTGTCAAAATATTGGGCGGCGCTAAAGGTTGTCGCCATATTTCAGACATGTTGGCTTATGCTGCTACCATCTCATTTCAAACTATTCATCATAATAATTCTTTGGAAGAAAACAATATCACTCTTGAAAATCTAACTTATATCAAAGAAAAATTTGTTGACTCTTGTTATGCTTACAGAGAAGATGGAGAGGTGTACAATCACTACAAAGAGCTGTTCGAAGAAAAACTTAAAGAAGGGTCATAATTAATCACATTCACGGAGGATGTATGAGCAAAGGGTTGCCACAAAGTATCGAAGAAACTGAAATTTTTCAAAACAATGGTAATTTAGTTGATTTTTTCGATAACGCTTGTCAGCGCCACAAAGATTCAACAGCGTTTGAAAGTTTTGATGTAGAAATGAGTTATGATCAGCTTTCTAACCAGGTCAATGCCTTGGCTTCTTGGTTAAGTAAACATTTTAATGTTGGCGATAAAGTGGCGGTAATGATGCCCAATATGCTGGCCTATCCTGTGATTGTTTATGGTGTGCTTAAGGCTGGAATGATCGTGGTCAATATTAATCCTCTATATACGAAGCGAGAGCTGGAACATGTGTTGAAAGACTCTGAGGCTCGATTATTAATCTGTTGGGAAGGAGCAGCTCACGTTGTGGCGAGCTCAGATCTAGGAAGTGTTGATCAAGTCGTGCTTACAACGGTTGGCGACTTGTTGGGCTTTAAAGGTAAGATTATTAATTTTGTGACCAGAAAAATTAAAAAATTAGTTCCAAAATTCAGCCTTCAAAACACCCTCAGTTTTAGTCAAGTTTTACGTGAAAACGCTAAAGAAAGTTTTACGAATATTGAAATATCTCACGATCAAGCGGCTTTTTTGCAGTACACCGGCGGTACAACCGGTGTTTCTAAAGGCGCGATATTGTCCCATCGAAATATTATGGCCAATGTTGCTCAGTGTTGTGCTGCCTGTGATCCAAAGTTGATTGAGATTGTTGATAATGAACAGAAAATAGGGATTTGTCCTTTACCCCTTTATCATATCTTTGCTTTAACTGCCCATAACTTCTATTTGTTTTATTATGGCGCAAAGAACGTCTTAATAACCAATCCAAGAGACCTTAAAACCTTTGTCTCTATTTTGAAAAAAAATAAGTTTCATTTTATTTCCGCTGTCAATACTCTTTTTGAGGCATTATTAAATAATGAAGATTTTAAAAAATTGGATTTTAGTAATCTCATTACCGCGTTGGCCGGTGGAATGGCTGCCTTACCCTCAACGGCTGAAAAATGGCACAGTGTTACCAATTCAGTTATGCTGCAAGCTTATGGTTTGACTGAAACCTCTCCATTAGTCAGCGCGATGGGTTACGAAGAGCCA
>Ga0208335_1000556_pt1 | contig 13109 bp, 15 predicted proteins | sample DeeseametaMP0759_FD_184202 | JGI IMG/M metagenome (GOLD analysis project Ga0208335, IMG submission 184202) | Marine microbial communities from the Deep Atlantic Ocean - MP0759 (SPAdes) | ecosystem: Environmental > Aquatic > Marine > Oceanic | place: West of Cape Town, South Africa, South...
TTCTAGACAAATTAATACAAAATTACCAAAAAATCTTGACAAAATTATAGACAAAGAAAAAAGAAAATTTTTTAATTTAAAACCAAATGTAGCTTCAAGACAATCTTCCGCTTCTGTTTTAGAAGCTATCACAAAGAATTTACCAGAATTGGTTGGAGGTTCTGCCGATTTAAGTGGATCAAACAATACAAAAACTAAATATTCTACAATTATTAAACCTTCAAATTTTAAAGGAAATTATATTCATTATGGAGTGCGGGAACATGCCATGGCTGGAATCATGAATGGCATGGCACTTCATGGAGGCATACTTCCGTATGGTGGAACTTTTTTAATTTTTTTAGATTATTGTAAACCGGCACTAAGATTGTCAGCTTTTATGGGTTTAAGAGTTATCTATATATTTTCTCATGATTCTATTGGATTAGGTGAAGATGGGCCAACTCACCAGCCAATCGAACATTTGGCTCACTTAAGAGCAATACCAAACTTAAATGTATTTAGACCGGCAGACACAATTGAGACACTTGAATGTTGGGAAATTGCCCTAAAAAGTAGTACTAATCCCAGCGTGATAGCCCTATCAAGACAAAAACTTCCGTTTGTCACTGAAACGCTCACGAAAAAAAATATGAGCAACCTAGGAGGCTACGAGCTTAAAAAAACTAATCTTAATCCTGAAGTTACATTAATTGCATCTGGTTCTGAGGTTCAAATTGCTATTGAAGCATTAAATAAGTTGCAAGAGATCAACATCAATTCAAAAGTAATTTCTATGCCTTGCCAAGAATTGTTTGATAAACAATCAAAAGAATACAAAGAAAAAATTATTGACAAGAATTCAATAAAAATTTCAATTGAAGCTAGTAGTATTTATGGGTGGGAAAAATATGTTGGGCCTGATGGAATTTCTTTAGGAATAAAATCTTTTGGAAAAAGCGCACCTTATAAAAAAATATATGAACATTTTAATTTAACTAGCGACAATGTTGTTAAGTTAGCTAAGAAAATGCTGGGAAAATAATTATGGCTTTAAAAGTTGGTATAAATGGATTTGGTAGAATTGGAAGAATGGTACTAAGGTCAATAATTGAAACTAATAGAAAAGACTTAGAAATCGTAGCTATTAATAACAGAGGTAGTAATGAAGTAAGTAGCTTTTTATTAAAACATGACACTATACATGGAGAATTAAAAGCCAGAATAAATCATTCCGATAAATCAATTGAAATTAACGGAAAAAAAATAGATATGATTCATGAAACGGAAATTTCAAAAATAGATTGGAAAAAATATAAAGTAGATGTTGTCCTCGAATGTACAGGCAAATTCAACACAAAAGAAAAATCAGCACAACATATTAAATCTGGTGCAAAAAAAGTGGTTGTTTCAGCGCCATGCAAAAATGCAATAAACATTGTTTTCGGAGTTAATGAAAAAAGTTTAAAGTCTGGTGATCAAGTAATTTCCGCAGCATCATGCACTACGAACTGCCTTGCTCCTGTGGTTAAAGTATTAAACGAAAATTTCGGAGTTGAAAGAGGTTTTATGACTACTATTCACTCTTACACACCAGATCAAAGATTGTTGGATAACTCTCATAAAGATTTAAGAAGATCAAGAAGTGCTCCTAATTCAATAATACCAACAACGACTGGTGCCACAAAATCTCTTGGTGATGTTATACCGGAATTAAAAGGTAAAGTAGAAGGAATCTCAATCAGAGTACCAACACCTAACGTGTCACTAGTAGAATTTGTATTTTCGTCATCAAAAAATTTAACAGCTGAAGAAATAAATAATTCTTTTTTAAAAGCTTCAAAATCAAAACTAAAAAATATATTAGATACAAACAATGAACCGCTTGTTTCTTCAGATTTTAATCATAACTCTCATTCTGCTATAGTGGACCTTTCGTTAACAAAAGTTGTGGAAAATAAAATGGCAAAAGTTTCTGCTTGGTATGATAATGAATGGGGTTTTGCATCTAGAATGTGTGATTTGGCAAATTATTTCGGCAAGATTTAATGCGTCATGGCTAAAATAAATCATTTAGATGATAATCTTAACATAGAAGGAAAAAGGGTTTTATTAAGAGTTGACTTTAATGTTCCAACAAATAATGGATCAATAACTGAGACTTCTCGAATTAAAAAAGTTTTACCGACAATAAAATTTCTAATAAACAAAAAAGCAAAAATAATAATTATTTCGCATATAGGAAGACCTAAAGGCAAATTCGTTCCTGGATTAAGTTTAAAGCCAATAGCAAAAAAATTATCTCATTATCTTAATCAAAATATAGTTTTTTTAAGTGAAACCATTGGATTGAAAGTAATTCAAAATTCAAAAAAAATTCCTAATGGAGAAATCTTGCTACTGGAAAATCTTAGATTTAATAAAGAAGAAGAACTAAATACACAATCCTTTGCTAAAGAACTTTCTAAAATAGGAGATATGTATATAAATGAGGCCTTTTCTTGCTCTCACCGAGCTCATACATCTGTTTGTGAAATAACAAAGCATATAGATTCGTTCGCAGGTAAACAGTTAGTTGAGGAAGTTAATACTATAGAAATGTTAGTTAGTGGCGCAAAAAAACCTGTCACTTGCATCATTGGAGGATCAAAAATTTCTACCAAAATAGGTATATTAATCAATCTTATAAAAAAAATGGAAACTATTGTCATTGTTGGTGCTATGGCAAATAACTTTATAAAACATAAAGGTTATAATATCGGAAAATCTATGGTTGAAGAAAATCAAGAAAATTTATTAGAAGATATTATAAAACAATGTAAGACAAATAACTGCGATCTTGTCTTGCCACAAGATGTGCTGGTGGCAAAAAATCATAACTCGAAAGGTCAATTGAAAAACTTAGATAAGATTGATGATACAGATTTAATTTTAGATATTGGTGAAAAAACTATACAAAATATTTTTAAAATAATAGATGAATCAAAAACAATTTTGTGGAACGGCCCTGCGGGTTATTTTGAAGTTAAAGAATTCTCAGCAGGAAGTAATAAAATTGCACAGAAAATATCTGAAAATACTAAAAACAAATTTCTTATATCAATTGCAGGTGGGGGCGATACAGTTTCAGCAATAAATAAATTTGGTTGTTCTGATGGATTTACATATATATCAACCGCAGGTGGAGCATTTTTAGAACTTCTTGAAGGAAAAGTTTTACCTGGTATAAAAGCTTTAGAAATAAATTAAAAGTATTCATGAGTGAAATAGAGAAAATTGCCAAACAAATTGTAGAAAAAGACAAAGGTATACTAGCAGCCGACGAAAGTACTGGAACTATGACAAAAAGATTATCCAGCGTGAATGTTGAATCAACTGCCCAAAATAGACTTAAATTTAGAGAAACTTTGTTTTCTTCAGAAGGTATGAAAAATTATATTGGTGGAGTGATACTTTATGATGAAACGATAAAACAAAAAACTTCTTCAGGAAAGACGATACCTGAATTAATTAAAAGTTCTGGTTCAGTTCCTGGAATCAAAGTAGATACTGGTGCAAAAAAACTAGCAGGTTCTACTGATGAAAAAGTTACTGAAGGGCTAGATGGTTTAAGAGAAAGATTAGCTGAATATTTTAAATTGGGAGCAAGATTTACAAAATGGAGAGCTGTATATAATATTTCTGAAAAATATCCTTCTGAATTAGCAATTAAATCTAATGCGCACGCATTAGCAAGATATGCTGCTTTGGTACAAGAAGCAAAAATGGTTCCCATTGTTGAACCAGAAGTATTAATGGATGGCGAACATAATATTAATAAGTGCTATGAAGTAACCGCTAAAGTTCTTAAAGAATGTTATAAAGAGTTAAATTTACACAATGTAAATCTTAAAGGAACAATATTAAAACCTAATATGATTTTACCTGGAAATAAATCAAAAGATAAAAGTAACACAGCAGAAATTGCTAAAATGACACTCAAATGTTTAAAAGAAAATGTACCTAGTGATGTTCCGGGAATAGCTTTTTTATCAGGCGGACAAACTGAAATTGAGGCAACACAAAATTTAAACGAAATTAATAAAATTAATGATACAAATTTTATAATGAGTTTTTCTTATGGAAGAGCTCTACAACAAAGTGCTCTTAAAAATTGGGCAAAAAACATTAAAGATACAAGCAATACTCAAAAAATCTTTAATCATAGATCTAAAATGAATGGCCTTTCTACTTCAGCAAAATGGAGTATGGACTTGGAAAAACAAATAACTGCCTAACTAAAATTGAAAAGATATATTTATCTAATATCACCTCAAAGGATAAGAGGGACAAAGTTTTATAAGGAACTTAATCAAGTATTAAAAACTAATAAAGTTAAATACTTCCAATTAAGATTAAAAAAAATACCTACTCATAATTTATTAAAAATATCTAAAAAAATTAAAAAAATAGTTAGAAAAAATAATGTTAAATTTTTAATTAATGATAAACCTTTTATAGCAAAAATGGTTAGTGCTGATGGTTGTCATATTGGTCAGAAAGATGTGGATTTTATGAGTAGTAGAAAAATATTGGGAAAAAATAAAATTATTGGAGTGACATGTCATAATTCTAAAAAATTAGCCTTAAAAGCAAAAAAGCATGGTGCAAATTATGTTGCCTTTGGATCATTTTTTAAATCTCAAACAAAAAAAACTGCTTTTAAAGCCAACTTAGCAATATTGCGTTGGGCTAAAAAAAAAATTAATATGCCGACCGTTGCAATAGGTGGAATCAATAGTTCTAATTATAAAAAAATTTTATCTAATGGAGCAGATTTTATTGCTTGCTCTAGCTATATTTGGAATAATAAAAAATTAGATCCAGCTTCAGCAATAAAAAAATTTAAATAAAAAAATGAAAATATTAGGAAATGAAATCAAACCAGGAATGATCATTGAACATAGAAATGATTTATGGTCGGTTTTAAAAGCACAACATGTCAAACCAGGAAAAGGTGGTGCTTTTAATCAAGTCGAATTAAAAAGTGTTAAGAAAGGAACTAAATTAAATGAAAGGTTTAGATCTAGCGATAGTGTTGAAAGGGCAGTTTTAGATGAAAAAAAATTTAATTTTCTATATGAGGATGAAAATAATTGTCATTTTATGGACCAAACTAACTTTGAACAAATTGCAATTAATAAATCTCTATTAGGAGAAAAAAACAAATTGTTAAAAGAAAACATGGCGGTAAATGTTCATTTTTATGAAGATCAAGCTTTATCGGTTGATTTACCATCTTCTGTCGAATTAACAATTACCAATACAGATGCAACAATCAAAGGACAGACTGCTTCATCATCTTACAAACCAGCTACTTTAGAAAATGGAATTAACATTATGGTCCCTCCATTTATCAATTCTGGAGATAAAATTATTTTAGATACAAGTACTTTGGAGTACATTAAAAAAATTAAATAAATGAAACTTTCTTCAGCAAATATAAATGTAATGGTTAAAGCTTGTAGAAAAGCTGCAAAAAATATAATTAGAGATTTTGGTGAAATAGAAAAACTCCAAGTTTCTCTTAAAGGACCTGGAGATTTTGTTACAGCATCAGATAAAAAGGCAGAAAAAATTTTAATCGAAGAACTTCAAAAAGCTAGACCTAGATTTTCTATTTTAAGTGAGGAAATTGGACAAATTACAAATGATGAAGAATTTAAATGGATAATTGATCCCATAGATGGAACTGCAAATTTTCTTCATGGAATACCACACTTTGCAATATCCTTAGGTTTAGAACATAAAAAAGAGATTATTTGTGGAATTATCTTTGATCCAATTAAAGATGAGATGTTTCTAGCTGAAAAAGGTAATGGATCATATTTAAATAATCAACGACTGCGAGTTTCATCTAGATCAAAATTAAAAGACTGTTTAATTATTACCGGAGGACCAAGCTTTAATTCAAAAGATAAGGACAGACAACTCTCATTAAATGAATATTACAAATTTTCATCCAGAGTAATGATACCAATTAGGAAAATGGGTAGTGCCTCGCTCGATATGGCCTATGTTGCCGCAGGAAGATGTGATGGTTATTGGCAAAGGAATTTAAATTATTGGGATATTGCAGCAGGCGTAGTTTTAGTTAAAGAAGCAGGAGGATTCGTTACAGATTTTAAAGGAAATAACGAATATATCGAAAATAAAACTATTTTAGTAACAAACTCCAAAATTAATGAAGAAATGATTGAAGTTTTGAAGTAGTTAGTTTTTTATTGTCAATTATTTTGTTTTATTATATTAAATTGTTCCGACATGAAAAAAAACATACATCCAAATTATCATAAGATAAAAGTTATTATGACTGACGGAAGTCATTTTGAAACCATGTCTACTTGGGGAAAAGAGGGCGAAACTTTGAAACTTGATATTGATTCTAAATCTCATTCTGCTTGGACAGGTGGAACTCAAAAAGTCTTAGACAAAGGTAGAGTAAGTAAGTTTTTTAAAAAATTTAAGAATTTGCGGTCAACGAGCAAAAAATAGTAATGAATGATAGACCTTTAATGCCTAAAGCAACTGCTGTTTGGTTAGTTGAAAACACTAAAATAAGTTTCAAACAAATAGCTGATTTTTGTAATCTTCACGAACTTGAAGTAAAGGGTATAGCTGATGGAGATGTAGAAAAAGGAATAAAAGCTTATAATCCTATCCTAGCTGGACAATTGACAAGAGAAGAAATTGTAGCATCTTCTAAAGATAGTAATAGACCTCTTGTACTAAGTAAAAAAAATTTAGATATAAGTATAAGTACTCGAAAAAAAAAACCGAGGTATGTTCCGTTATCAAAAAGACAAGATAGACCTAACGCAGCGCTTTGGTTAATCAAAAACTATCCTGAGCTGTCTGATAGACAAATAGGAAAACTTGTGGGGAGCACAAAAAATACTGTATCTTTGATAAAAAACAACAATTATTGGAATTCTTCTAATTTGACACCAAAGGATCCAGTGGTCTCCAGTCTCTGTTCTCAAATTGATATAAAAAATGCAGTAGAGAAAGCTAACCTAAAAGCTGCTGGAAAGAAAAAAAAGATAGACAAAGAAAATCAAAAAATTGAAGATTAATTATAAAAAAAGCTTAGAAAAAACGAATCTACAAAACCCTTCCAATTCTAGCTGGACAACCTTTTTTTTTAATGTTAGTTAATGCATCTTTAATTAGGAGGTAATTATTAAAATAGAAGTTAAAGATAACAATGTTGATCAAGCATTAAGAATTCTCAAAAGAAAGCTTCAGAGGGAAGGTTTTTTTAAAATTTTAAAAATTAAAAGTAATTACGAAAAACCTTCTGAAAGAAAAAAAAGAGAAAGACAAGAAAATATTAAAAGATCAAAAAAAATCAAAAGAATGAGAGATTATAATATCTAATTTTGTTTGCTTAAAAAAACATAAAATATAATATTAAAAAATAGAACAAATATACAAATTTTATCGCGGGGTGGAGCAGTCTGGTAGCTCGTCAGGCTCATAACCTGAAGGTCGCTGGTTCAAATCCAGCCCCCGCAACCAAAATTTAACCTCCGACTAATTCTTGTCGATCCGTATTCCGATCGTAGACTGAGTTTTTCAATTAAAGTTTGATTTATTTTAATTGTTGCCAATAATGAATCTTGAAAAATTAAAGTAATCAGAAATACACATATTCATGCATTCATAGTTTGTTAAATACAGGGATATATCTAGACAAACATAAATCACTAATATCCAAAATCCATATTTATATACTTTATTCATCATGTCTTTCTAAAATCCCAAGGATATTCAAATTCCATTGACCACATACCTAGCTTGTTTTCTTTAGCAAATTCTTCTTCTTTAATAAATTTCTTTGAATATTTTCTATAAGCAAAAGCATAACCACTTCTAACTAAAAAGCCTGATAAACTTTCTCCGTTAATAAAACATTCTGCTAAAGTTCTTTTATAAGCATCCTTTCCTTCACTTATGCATTTAGGCGTTTCATTGCCTATTTTTTTAATAAGAAGCATCTTTGCAAACATTCCACAAAAGACTTTTTGCTCACCCTTCATGCAAGTTTGCTTTAATTCAGGAGTATCAATGCCTGAGAAGCGGATTTTTTCACCGTTAAGAACTATTGTATCTCCATCAACTATTTTTAGATTATCTGCAAAACTAACGTTGCAAAACATCAAAACCAGAAACACGTATAGAGATAGTTTTTTCATATAACCTCATCTTTAATTAATTTTCTAAGTTGAGGGATCATAACTTTGGCTGCCTTTATAGAAGGATATATTTTTTGAACAGCTTGATAGCTTTTAATTGCTTGCTCATAGTTTCCCAATTTTATCTGCACTAGACCCTGTCCAGACAAAGCCCCGAAATGTCTGCTTTCACGTTTAAGCACTTCATCAATATCATTTAACGAATCTTGATATCTCCCCATTAAGTAAAGAACTGTTGCACGTTTATTCCATCCTTCGGCCCAATCGGGAGCAGAATCGATGATTGTTGAAAAAATTTTATAAGCTGTCTCTAGATCACCTTTAGACATCAAATCTGAACCTTTTGCTAATGATTGAGTTAACTTTTTCTGAGTTGGATGCGTGGACCAAATATTCCAAATCTTCATTTCTATTTCAAGAGCTATAGAGACATTATCGCTTTTTTTAAGTTGTTCAAAAAGTTGGTTTAACTTGACATCTCTATTTTTGGAATCTGCGATCGTATTTTCACAAAATAACAAAATCAGAAATACGTATAAAGATAGTTTTTTCATTTATTTTAATTTTGCCAAAGAAAAGCACTAACCCTTTTTTCAATTACATTATCATTGAAAACTAAATTGGCTTTTTCACATTTCACACCATAACAAACATGAAGAGGGATTAAATGTTCTTCTCTTGGATGGCAAAACCTTGCAGATGGTGCTTTTTTCCACTCGATCAATTCTTTTTCTCTCTTATCATTTTTTAATTTATCACCCGTGCAAACATTAACTAGCCAATTATCAAATTCTTCATTCTTAGCATTATCATTTTCAGCGCTTTCTGAACCAGATAATAAAATTGTTAAATTATGAAAAGACATCCCAGATCCTAAAATCAATATATTTTCATTCATAAGACTTGATAATGCTTTTCCAATTTCAATATGTTTTTTAGGATCTAAATTTTTAAGAAGAGAAATTTGTATACAAGTTATGGATGCATCAGGATACATTATCTTCAATGGAATGAATACTCCATGATCAAAACCTCTTTCTGAATCTAATTTTGAATTAATATCCTTATTGTTCAAAAGAATTTTAATTTTATTAGCCAATTCAGGGTTTCCAGGTACTGGATATGTTATTTTATATGACTCTTCTGGAAATCCAGAATAATCATAAATGAGCGATGGTTTTTCTCTACTTGTTATCTTCACTTCGTCTTCTTCCCAGTGAGCCGATATCACAATAATAGAAGAAGGTTTATTAATTTTCGATTTTATATTTTCTAAAAATTTGACTAATTTTTTATGGTGTAAATCTCCTAATATCGGAAGTGGGCCACCCCCATGAGGTATAAAAAGGACAGTTCCTCTTTTTTCATTCATTTCTTTTTTTCATTTATTATTTTAATTTAATTAATCTATCTTTTTCCATATGCCTTCTTCAACCCTTCCATTAGCATCTATGAAGGTTCCTTTTCCGTGCCGTGAACCTTTTTCTTTATAAATGCAATTTCTGAATAATCACACAAAGCGTTAATTAGATAATTATCTTTATTTTTACTCTTGTAAAATTTTATACTTTCGGTGTTGTCTTTAATATATTCAATTTCATTTTTGTTCATAAATTTTGTAAGTATTTCTTCATCTATATTAATTTTTTTTAATATAGTTTTTAAATTAACAGCTTCATTAGTAGGATTATACATTTGATGTATTTCTGGAAAATTAAGATCTTCAACTATATAAATACCACCTTTTTTTAAATTTTTAAAATTTTCTGAAAAACACAATATTTGATCAATAAGTTGGTGACTACAATCGTCTATGATTAAATCAAATTTTTGATTTAAATGATTAGTAAGATTTTGCAATATTTTCTTTGAAGAAATATCAACATATATGCTACGAATTCGTTTTGATTTATAACGAGTTCTGAAGGGATTATTATCCGCTCCAATGAAATTTGAATATGGGAAATAAAAATAGAGACTAGCTATACCATCACCTTTTGCTGTTCCAATTTCAAGAATATCTAATTTCTTATCTTTTAATTCTTTCAAATTCTCTTGAAAAAAATCTGCATAATCGTGCTGTTGCCTTAAACTATCAAAATATTTAAATAAAAAACTTAAATCTTTATTAAATAATTCCTTTTTTTTAATTGAAATCGTATCTAAGTCTTTTTTGTAAAAAAAATTATAAATGATTAAATCTAAAACAAAAAACTTATATAAAATTGAAATTCCAACTCTAATCAATTTAGATATATTTTTTTTTTCTAAAAAACTTACGTGGATATTCTTAAAACCAAAAAAAAAATCTTTAAAAAGCATTATATTATTTTAGTTTATTTTATTTTAACTAATCTATCTTTTTTCCATATGCCTTCTTCAACTTTTCCATTAGCATGTGTAAAGATTCCTTTTCCGTGCCGTAAACCTTTTTTCCATTTTCCAACGTATTTGTCTCCGTTGGCATATGTGTAAGCGCCTTGTCCATCGCGCTCACGTAGATTGTCTGGTGAATTATATTCAGCTTTTTTCCACTCCCCAACATATTTGTCTCCATTGGCATATATGTAAGTGCCCTGTCCATTATATTTATGTTTTTTCCATTCCCCAATGTATTTATCTCCGTTAGCATATGTGTAAGTTCCTTGACCGTGTCTTTTATGATCTTGATATTGTCCCACATATTTTCTACCAGCATGTGTATAAGTTCCATGCCCGTGAAACTTTCCCTTATAAAATTCACCAACATATTTTCCACCATCTGGTCCAACTGTAGTGCCTTGACAATTTGTCCATTTTCTAATTTTATTAAAATGTCCAACCGAAAATGATGAGATATTTTTGTCATTTCCTTCACATTCGGATAATGAACTTTGCGACGGAGCTATATTGCAAATCATCAATACTAAAAACACGTATAAAGATACTTTTTTCATTTTTTTGTTTAATTATGCTAAATTACACTAATGCTAGAAAAAACTGAAATTCTAATTGTTATAATTGTTCTTCTCCTCGCATTTTATTTAGTTATATCTTTAGGTGCTAGGAAGAAGGGGAAATCTTCAGAAACCCCAGAAATTTCAAGATACTTATTTGGTGTTCGTATTTTAATAATTATTATTGCTATAGTTTCGTTAATTTTATGGTTTTTTATGTAAATAAAATTATTATGCTAAAATCTATTAGAAAAAATGAAATTTAGAAATGAATTTGATAGTTTAGGAAGTATAAAAGTTCCACAGGATAAATATTGGGGAGCATCCACCCAAAGATCTAATAAATATTTTAATATTGGTGATTTTTTAGTAAGACCAATTGTCATTAAATCCATCGCAATGATCAAAAAGGCTGCAGCAATAATAAATGCAAAAAACGGTGATCTTGATAAAAAAATAAGTAAAGCAATTATTAAAGCAGCAAACGTGGTGATCTCAGGAAAACTTAATGATCATTTTCCTCTTAAAGTTTGGCAAACTGGGTCTGGTACACAGACCAATATGAATGTTAATGAAGTAATAGCTAATAAAGCAATTGAAATTCTTGGCGGTAAATTAGGAAGTAAAAAACCCGTGCACCCAAACGATCATGTTAATAAGTCTCAGTCAACAAATGACGTATTTCCAACTGCAATGCATATGGCCATAGCAATTAGAGCAAAAGGAAAGTTGCTGCCTTTCCTCAAATTGCTTAATTCAGAATTAGAAAAAAAAACCAAACAATTTGATAAAATCATAAAAGTAGGAAGAACCCATCTTCAAGATGCTACTCCAATTACTTTAGGTCAGGAATTTTCTGGATATCATTCACAATTAAGCAAATGTATTAAAAGAATAGAAATAGCGCTTGAAGAAATTTATTTTTTAGCTCAAGGTGGAACAGCGGTGGGTACAGGTTTAAATACCAAAAAAGGTTTCGATAAAAATATAGTAGCCGAATTAAGAAAAATTACTAAACTCCCTTTTAAACCAGCTCCAAATAAGTTTGCTGCATTAGCGGCGCATGACGCTATAGTAAATTTTTCAGGAACAATGAATACAACAGCTGTTTGTTTAATGAAAATTGCTAATGATATTAGATTTTTAGGGTCAGGCCCAAGAGCTGGATATGGAGAACTTATTTTACCAGAAAACGAACCAGGCTCTTCGATTATGCCTGGAAAAATTAATCCAACTCAGTGCGAAGCTGTTACTATGGTTTGTGTCAAAGTAATTGGAAATCATAACGGTATAACAATAGCAGGCTCTCATGGTCACTTTGAATTAAATGTATTTAAACCTTTAATCATTCATAACATTTTACAGTCTATTCACATAATGGCTGACTCTTCAAAAAGTTTTGCAAATTATTGTGTTAAAGGTCTAAAAGCGGACAAAAAGAGAATTAAATACTTGTTAGATAATTCATTAATGCTGGTAACTGCTTTATCTCCAAAGCTGGGATATGACAATGCTACAAAGATTGCAAAAAAAGCTCACAAAAACGGAACGACTTTAAAGGAAGAAGCTATTAAATCTGGATTAATAACTGAAAAAGAATATAAAAAAATTGTAGATCCTAAAAAAATGATTAAACCTTATTAGATTAATTTGTCCCTGTTGTAGTTAATCTAACAAATTCCTTTAGTTTAAGAAAATTAAATAAACTTGCGTACCCATCTTCTAATACTAAATCATTAAATTCTCTTTCAAAATAAGCGACGTCTTCGTCCTTAAATTTTTTATCGCCGGATATTTCATCTAAACGTAATCGTAAGTTCACTAAATCAAAATTTCCCGAAATAAATAAATTAGATGAGATATTTTGTTTATTAAAAATACCAAATCTATTATAGAACCTCTTTAAATTATCAAAAAATATATTGTTTTCAAATTTAAAGTTAGAAAATTTTTTATT
>Ga0208335_1000559_pt1 | contig 13053 bp, 10 predicted proteins | sample DeeseametaMP0759_FD_184202 | JGI IMG/M metagenome (GOLD analysis project Ga0208335, IMG submission 184202) | Marine microbial communities from the Deep Atlantic Ocean - MP0759 (SPAdes) | ecosystem: Environmental > Aquatic > Marine > Oceanic | place: West of Cape Town, South Africa, South...
TACAATACAAAATGGACAAGGCTCGATCAATTACTAAGAAAAATATTTCAGATTTTAAAACTGCAGATAAACTTTTAAAAGGAATGGTTCGAGAAGCAAATGGTCCTGTTTATGAGGGGAATCAATTGGTTTATGCTCCTATCATTATTGGAGGGCATTATAATAACTACAACTTTAAAGATTCATGGGGACGAGGAGGAGAATATGTAATTCGAGGAAAAGGTATTAACATTTTCAGAGATATTTTACTCGGTCTTTATAGTCCTGGAATTTATCACGATCCAATGCCCTACGCCAATATTCCTAGAATGGACAGGGAAAAGTTTTATAAGGATACTTTTGAATTCTCGGATGAGACAAAAAAATATGCATTAAGTAGAATTAAATCCATTTTGACTGCTTTGGGGTGTAGTTATTCGTGTACTTATTGTTATGTGAGTTCTCTTATTGATAACCTGCGTGAAGCATATAGTGAGGTGGGTGTGAGGCCACCCAGTATTATTCAAGATCGATTATTGGAAACCGTTGTCCAAGAGGGAGAGGAAATACTTGCTTTGGATAATAAATATGGTGTCAAAACTACAGCCGTATTTGATCAGGCAGATATTTCATTAAATAATATGAAATGGTGGGACCAGCTGAAAAATCAGTGGTTGGATAGGGTAGGAATCCCTTTCTATATTCAGGCTAGACCTGCAATGTTAGCTGGAAAGAAAGGAAAAGAGCGAATTGAAATGATTTCTGATAAAGGACTTGTTGCTGGGATTTCAATGGCGATTGAGTCCGGAAATCCTAAAATCAGAAAACTCCTTCTTGATCGTCATGAAAACAACGATACCATACTGGATGCAATTCATAATGTGAAAGACAGTAATATCCCATTGCGGACGCAATCCATTATTGGACTCCCTGTTTTACGACCGTCTCAAGTAGTGAACCCAATCCAAAGTAAACTGTCTCTGATTGATAAAGATGGGGAAGAGTTTTATTACGATGATCCTATTCAAGAATCTTTAACTTGCCTGGAACTTGTGTGTACGTCAAACTTCGGAAAAGAAGATTACTATTGGAATGCACTCTATTCCCCATTTCCTGGAACTCCATTAGGAGATTACGCAGTTGCTGCAGGTTTTGCAGATGATGATACGGATGCCCATGCATACCAATTTACAACTGATAGTGGATTAACTTGTTTCACAGGAATTACTTTGAAACGCCAGATTGCATTCAGTCAAACCTCTAACTTTTTTGCTCATTTTAAAAATGGAAAAGATTTGATGGTTTTATTCCTTTACGGAAATAATGAATTTCAATTGAGTGACTTTGCGGAATTTGTTGAGACTCGGGCCGAATTCTTTAAGCCTCATGAGAGACCAACCCAATTTGGAATAATCCCCAACATTGATCGAAACATGTTATTAAATTTTTTTGAGGATGCCTATACTGATACGGAAAAAAGATTTAAATCAATTAATATAAAACTCGTGGACTATTATATGACTTTATTGGATGGACTTGTCCTTGCGGCAAAAATTGCTGTCAAATACTATGAATATAAAGAACAGGAAAAGGAATTTACATTAGCCGATCTATACCGGGTGGAACGTATTCACTATTATGACAACAGTTATAACATGGCATATGTTCCTGAACGTTTCGAAAATTTTCTCAGGCCCTTAATACACGATAGCCGAGCTCCTGCAATGCGAACCGGTTAAACTGTGACGTTACACAGCAAGGTTACTTTCAGCATGAATTAAATTCAAATAAAATCCTTTTTCTCGGAAATGTTACCGCAGAAATGTATTTGTTTGAGGAGGTGGCTCTCTCCAAAAAGTGAGTATCTCAAACTTCGGCGTTGATGCAGTTTGGGAAAAAGTTGTACCTTTGCTCTCTAACTAAGATTTTTCAACCTGCTATCTTCTTCCTCAATTCAGCAATTCGGTCACGTAATTCAGCCGCACGTTCAAACTCCAGGGACTCAGCAGCTTCGTGCATTTCCTCCTCAAATTCAGCAATTTTTTCTTCCATGTTGATTACTGTTTCGTAAACCGGAGTTTCTTCAGCTGCATAAGAATCGCTTTCAAGCATGTCATTCAGTTCGACAGGCGCAAAAGACGGTGCGATTTTCCGGAAAATGGTTTTCGGAACAATGCCGTGTTTTTTGTTGTAAGCTTCCTGTTTTTTACGGCGTGAATCGGTAAGGTCAAGCGTGATCTGAATTGATGCAGTGATTTTGTCCGCATACATGATGACACGTCCGTTGGCATTTCTTGAGGCCCGTCCGCAGGTTTGAATAAGTGAACGAACTGAACGCAAAAAACCTTCTTTGTCTGCATCAAAAATTCCAACCAGCGACACTTCCGGTAAATCCAAACCTTCCCGCAGCAGGTTAATTCCAACCAAAACATCAAATTCTCCGGCCCGCAGATCGTGCAAAATCTTAGTCCTCTCCACAACATCCACATCTGAATGCATGTAGCGTACTCGTACATCAAGATCGTCGTAATATTCAGTCAGGTCTTCGGCCATCCGTTTTGTAAGTGTGGTAATGAGTACCCGTTCATTACGTCCTGCCCGTAAACGGATTTCATGCAGTATATCATCGACTTGTCCCAGCACCGGACGTATTTCGATTATAGGTTCAAGCAAACCGGTGGGACGCACAACGAGTTCTGCAACTTGACCTTCGGTTTGTTCCAACTCATAATCTCCCGGAGTTGCTGAAAGATAAATCATTCTCTGTGGAAACAGACAAAATTCAGGAAACTGGAGCGGACGGTTATCGATTGCAGACGGCAGGCGGAACCCGTGTTCCACCAGAGTCGATTTTCTTGAAAAGTCACCTTTGTACATGGCTCGAAGCTGCGGGAGCGTCATGTGACTTTCATCTACAAAAATCAGCGAATCATCCGGAAAATAATTCAGTAATGTTGCCGGCGGAGTTCCGGCTGCCCTCCTGTCAATAATGCGACTGTAATTTTCGATTCCGGAACATGAGCCAGTCTGCTCAATCATTTCAAGATCATACTCCGTACGCTGTAAAAGACGTTGAGCTTCCAGAATTTTGTTTTGGGCATTCAAGTCTTCGAGACGTTCTCGGAGTTCTTCCCGGATTAAGCTCAATGTTTCCGGAATATGTTCTGCCGGAGCAACATAATGCGAGGCAGGATAAATGACAAAATGCTGATATGACATCTGCTTTTTTCCGGTCAGGGGATCGAAGCGAACCAGGCTTTCGATTTCGTCACCAAACAATTCGACCCGAATTGCAGACTCTGATTCTGCCAAATAAATATCAATCACGTCTCCGCGTACCCGAAAAGTCCCCCTGTGAAAATCGATATCGTTGCGGGTGTAGAGTAGTTCAACCAGTCTTTCCAGAATAACCTGCCGCGAAAATCGTTCCCCAACCTTAAAAATAAGCAGCATTTTTTCGTATTTTTCAGGCGAGCCAATTCCATAAATACAGGAAACACTGGCCACAATCAGCACATCCCGACGTTCCAAAAGCGAACGCGTTGCCGACAAACGTAACCGGTCGAGGTCGTCATTCAGTGCAGTATCTTTTTCGATATAGAGATCACGGCTGGGAACGTAAGCTTCCGGCTGGTAGTAGTCATAATAGCTGACAAAATACTCGACCGCATTTTCAGGAAAGAAGGTTTGGAATTCGTTGTATAGTTGGGCGGCAAGCGTTTTATTATGCGCAATAACCAGGGTTGGGCGCTGCAGTGTCTGAACAACATTGGCCATCGCGAATGTTTTTCCGGAACCGGTAATACCCAGCAAAACCTGGTGCTTATGTTTATTTTCTACACCATTTACCAAAGCCTCAATGGCCTGAGGCTGATCTCCGGATGGTTTGAACTCTGATTGAAGCTTGAATTCCATTAAGATTCCTGCTAGTTATCGAGCACTTCCAATGGCCACTCAATCATGCCTTCAGGATAAATCACGCTCAATGAATAGAGCCCTTGAGGCGGCGCGGTAATTCCGGCCTGCTTTCGCAAACCGCCCTCCAATGCTTTGGCAACATCTTTGACGCTTTTATACCCCCGTCCTACTTCAACCAGAGTTCCGGCAATTATGCGTACCATATGCTGCAAAAACGAATTGGCTTCCATTTCAATTTGTAGAGTAGAGTGACGGGAACGAACTTCGAAAATCTCTATTACCCTGAGATCTTTAACCGAACTTGGTGACGAACAACTTGCTGCGCGAAATGCGGAAAAATCATGTTTGCCGACTAATAAATCTGCGGCCTCGCGCATCAGATCAATATCCAAATCCTGACTTACCCACCAGCTCTGATTCAGGGAAAATGGTGGCTTGTAGGGTAGATTGGAAATCAGGTAGCGGTAGCGTTTACCGACTGCACTGTGTCTGGCGTGAAAATCTGCTGCAACAGTTTGTGCGTATTTGACAACAATATCAGGCGGTAAAACTGCATTCAGCGCAACACGCCACTTTTCTGCCGTTTTGAAGTTTTCTGCTATTGCAGTAAAATTTGCTGTGAAGTTGAGGGCATGAACTCCGGAGTCGGTCCGCCCTGCACCATGAACTTTAACTGTTTCTCCGGTCAAGCTCCTGACAGCCTGTTCAAGTGTTTCTTCAATGGTGGGCGAGTTCGGCTGAACCTGCCATCCGTGGTAGCAGGTTCCTTCGTAGGTCAGCAGAAGCAACCAGTTTTGTGCAGAAGGCACGGGAGGTTTTTAAGAAGCGTTTGCCTGTTCTGCCAGTGCACGAACGCGGGAAGGATCATTACCAGTAACACTGTCTATTTCTTTTCCATCTTTGAGCAGGACGATGTAAGGGATTCCGCGTACTCCAAAACGTGCTGCTGACTCCATATTTTTATCGACATCAAGCTTGCATACTTTGAGTTTGCCTTCCATATCTCCGGCAATTTCATCGATCAATGGTGCTAATGACACACACGGACCACACCATGCTGCCCAAAAATCAATGAGCGCATAGCCCGATTTAGTTTCTTCTTCAAAATTGGAATCCTCAAGGTGGATTACCTGGTCACTTGCCATATATTGCTCCTGCTAGGGTAATGATTTGAGTCTGGAAAATGCATGTATTAACAGAATTTTTTCTGTAAAATACATTTACTGGAACGTATTATTTTGCCAAATAAACATGAGAAATGCAAGTTCTTTCCTGAGATCATAGAGATTCTGCCCCAAAAACACTTTAATAATTATTGTTGAGATTAAAGATTAAAATGGTTTTGAGTTAGAAATTACCCGAAAAATCTTGCTAAATAATAAAAATCTTCTAATTTGAAACAAGAGAAAATGATTTGCAACTACCACATGCTATCAAGTTTAAAATGCAGACTGCGCTCTTTTCATTTACAATCAATATTACATGATTGAGTTTAGTCAACAAAAAGTCCGTCAGTATCTGGTTCATTCTTTCCTTTACTATCAATTGGGTGAGTCAATTATTTCTGACATGCAGTATGATCAAATTTGTGTTGAAGTGGAAACCTATTTGCGGACAAATTCTAATTCAAATCCTCTTCCATATCATGATATAATAACTAAAAGTCTTGCGGAGGATGCATCCGGCTTTTCCATTCGTAAATACCCTGAAGAAATTGTCAGCACCGCAATGCACTTGCTCTATCAGCACAATTACAGAAAATCCATGACCTTCGATACTTTTTTATCCCGTTTTGGATACAGTTTACTTTGAGATAACGAATGCCTAGAAAAAAAGTCGTAAAGACAGGTCCAAAGAAAGAAAAGTTCATTCCCCTGGAAGACGAAATAATTTCAGAGGAAGAAGTTGTTCCGGAGGAAGAAATAATTCCAGAGGAAGAAGAGTCTCTTCAGTTACTGGGACAACAAATTCGTGAAGCACGAATTACAAAAAATCTTTCACTAGAAAGCGTTTCCGGACATTTACATATTCCCCTCAAAACTCTACAGTCTATCGAAGACGGGTGTAAGGGCAATGTACTACCTCCAGTATTTTTACGTGGTTTGGTCCGCTCATACTGCCTGTTTTTGGGGTTGGAAAATACAGGCATTATTGACAAAACAGACCGGCTTTTGAAATCCGATGATGAAAATGAACAGTTGAACCTAAAATCGCTTAGGCCGGTTTATGAAAACAGGGAATCAAAGCCAATTGGAATAATTTTGACAGTTTTGGTCCTTATTGTTGGAGGATTCTTTGTCTATTCCTTCTACTTTTTGCAGACGCCTTTTTCTTTCAACGGAGACAATGAAACAATAACAGAACCCCTGGTAGTTGAAGTTGAACCTATAATCGAACCGGTACAGAAAAGTACTCCAGCCATTCAGGAATCTGTCAGTCCTGCAGAGCCATCTCCTGAAATACCTGAAGTATCAACGGAGATTACTCTTGTAGAAAAAAAAACTGAGAATACACAAATAATTCAACCGGTAGCGGTTCAAAACACTGTGGAGCCACTTGTTCTTGAGGTGGAAGCCTCTGAAGACACTTGGATTAGTATTGCAGTAGATAAAAAAGAAACTAAAGATGTTCGCCTGGAAGCTGACAAAATTCAGCAGTGGGAAGCAAAAAAACAGTATCTGCTGACACTGGGAAATACTCATGCTGTACGGGTTTTGTTGAATGGAAGAGAAATAGAAACTAACCGCGCTCATCAGTTGCTCACAGACTGGGTAATCGACGCAAGTTTGTTACCGTAGATTTCTTGAAAGCCAAATATTACATGCAGCAATTCCGAGTGTTTGAACACGGTAAGCGCTACCGTCCGCTTAGTCAGCACTATCTGGAGCGATTTGGCGAAAAAGTATTTAAGGTGAGTATTTCTGTCGCAGAATCATGTCCAAACAGAGAAGGTCACAATGGGGCGGCAGTCTGCATCTTTTGCGATGAATGGGGATCCGCCGCCTATCACCAGCAACGAGAAAAACCTGTCCGCGAACAAATCCAAATTAACCGAGAAGCTATCCGGAAGCGTTATCGAGCCGAAAAATTTTTGATCTATTTTCAAGCTTACACCAACACATTTGGACGTTTCAGGGAATTGGAATACTTTTACAAGGAGGCTTTGAAGGAAAAGGATGTGGTCGGAATTGTAGTGGGAACCCGTCCTGATTGCCTTCCCAAAAGAGTTTTGCAGAAATTTTCAGAAATCGCGCGAGAGAACTATCTGTCCGTTGAACTGGGTGTACAAACTTTTGACGATGCCCAGCTGCAGTTTCTTTCACGTGGACATGACAGCGCTTCCTCTTTAAAGGCAATCCGTAAATTAAAAACACTTCCGGACATTAATTTGTGTGTGCATTTGATGTTTGGGCTTCCGGACGAAACTGATGCACAAATTCGCAAAACTGCAGAAATTCTGTCTGAACAAAAAGTTGACGGAGTAAAATTACACAACCTGCATGTTCTCCGCAATACCCCGCTGGAAAAGTTGTATCGCGAATCCCATTTTAAACCGGTTGATCTGGAAGAATATAGTCGTAAAGTTGCATTGTTTCTTGAAAATCTTTCTCCAAAAATTGCTGTTCACCGCTTGGCTGCAGTTGCTTCGCGCTGGGATGAGTTAGTCGCACCGCAATGGACCCGCGAAAAAATGAAAACCACTCAATTTATTGATGATTTTCTGGCTGCAAAAGAAACATGGCAGGGACGCTGTTTTGAGGTTTAAGGTTTGAAATTTGGGCTTTGAGAATATATGTCACATCCCTTATTTTTTCTGCATTGAAATTTTTATTAAATAAATATTTAAACTTTTGGGAAAAGTAGTAATAGCTTGTCATTCACATGAGGCTTCGTCTGGATGACAGATAAGTGTGGCATTCGAACTTTTTACCACTTAATCCTTTCATATAAAAGAAACTTGGTTGCTGAAAAAGATACTGTTTTGAAAAATTCAGATAATAAAGTGGCTTATGAATTAAATTATGAAAATAATTTGGACAAGGCAATTGCTGATGATTCGGACCGAGCTTTAATAAAGCGGATCCTGGAACTGTTGGAGGATGCAAAGGCCGAAGAAATTGTTTTGATTGATGCACAGCATCGTTCAAGTCTGGCGGATTATCTGCTGATTTGTGAAGGTCGTTCGCAGTTGCACTGCAGAGGGATTGCAGAAAATGTAGAACATAATTTGAAGCGGGAAGGGGAGGCTTCTTTAGGCATTGAAGGTGAGCGTGAAGGGAACTGGGTACTTTTAGATTATGGAAATATTATCCTCCATGTTTTCCATCCGGAAATACGAAAGTATTACAGATTAGAAGAGCTTTATGAGCAGGGGACAGGCCAAAACAGCACCAAAATATCCATGACCTCAGAATAATTTAAGGTCGAAAAATGTCAAACAAAGAAAAACCGGAATGGTTGGAGGAACTGGAGAAAGTCCCCCTGACCTCACGATTACGCAGAAAAGAATCCCTGAAACGCTTCAATACATGGCGTATCGGCGGAGTTGTAGAGTGTTTGATTGACGTTGTCAATGCTGAAGACCTGAGCCTCTTACTACCCTTCATAAGCAAACACCGCATTCCCTGGTTCATCCTTGGCAAAGGTTCCAACCTGTTTATTCCCGATACTGCCTGGCCCGGAATAATTTTGCATTTAAGCGGAGAGTTCAAAAGTTGGGTTCCTCGCGAAGAAAATAATTCCTCCGCCTGCAAAAATAGAGTCACTGCGGGAGCGGCACTGGCCGATGTGACATTTGCTCAACGCTGTGTGGCTCAGGGATGGGGAGGTATGGAATTCTTGATCGGCATTCCCGGAACAATTGGCGGCGCTGTTGCCATGAATGCCGGTGCACACGGTGGAGAAACTGCAGATTTTTTGCAGGAAGCAGAGTGGATGGACATGGAAGGGAATTTACATACCTCAGCCAGACAAAACCTGGAATTCCGCTACCGATATTCTGATCTTATGGGAAATTATGGACGGATTATTACCAGTGCAGTTTTTGAATTCCAGGAATCTGATCCGGGAACTGTAGAAAAAAAACTGCTTGAATGTCAACAGTTCCGCATGGAAAAACAACCTTACAATCAACCCAGCTGTGGTTCAGTCTTCAAAAATCCTCCTGGAGATTTTGCTGCCCGCTTAATAGAAGCCTCCGGATTGAAAGGTAAAATCATGGGTGGTGCTCAAATCAGTCCAATACATGCTAATTTTATTGTTAACCTTGGAAAAGCCTCTTCAACAGATATTTTATCGTTGATTGATACCGTCCGGGAAACAGTTTTTAGCAAGCATTCCATTAATTTGGAGCCTGAGGTTCAAATCCTGCAGAGTTCAGTATACGGATAACTTTCAGCAGTTTACTGTAAACGGATTGCTAACATCCGTTTTCAATCCTGTCTGAAAACCATATACTGCCAAACATTTACTGAAAGCCTTGTTTTCCATGCAGGATCTCAAACGACAATCAAATCGACGCCCTGTTGTGCGAAAGCTCCGGACTTCATCAATGAGAGTCCGGAAAAATCACAGCAATCCAATCCCGGGTCTTTCCGTTAAACTCCGCAAACCCAATACCGAACCTGGTTACAGCAATTCCTGGCTGCCGCCGTATTTTGTCGAAAATGAACCCGCATTTTTGCGTATGAAAATGCGTTGGCTGATTCAAAAATTTATTGGATTCTGTGGACTGATTTTTATTTTATGGCTGGTTGGAGGCAGTGTTTGGGTTGGTCAATGGTTTTTTCAACAACCACTTTCAAGGGTCAATATCAAAGGTAACCTGTTGCTGAAAGATGCCGATGTGCTTTTTGCAAGCGGCCTGCGTCAAGGACAACGTTTGATCGATCTCAATCCATATCAGGTTGCAGCACGTCTTCAGACACATCCCATTGTACAAAAAACCGACATACGTAGAAAATTTCCGGACGAAATTCACCTGATTATAAGTGAACATCAGCCTGTTGCTTTGCTTCAGCTTTCACAACAGACGAACGTTTTTTCATCTGCGTCCTTATCGAAAACAAAGTACGTCCTCATTGGAAACAATCAGCGCCTGCTCAAACTATTAACCTTTGATGAACTGCGGGACTCACCGTATAAAAACCTGCCGCTGATCAACGGACTGACAGTACCGTCCGTAACACTTGGTTCCAGTTTAGATTCACCGGTTCTTGAAAGAGGTTTAAGATTTCTGGAAACATTTCAAACAATGGCTGCAGCTCAAAAAGCTGAACTGCAAAATACACAGATAAAACTTGAAGGTCAATTCAGAATAGTTGACTGGTCTTCTCAGCCAATTCACATTGATATTTCTGATCCACTAAACCTGAAAATTAACTGGCCACTGAATTCATCTGAGCTTCAACCTGGTTCTCCGGAGCCTTTGCGTACCGTTCCGCTGACGATCCAAATGGGAAGTCGTGATTTCGGCGAACGCTTACGCACCTTCCAAAACATTTATCCTGTATTGGGTAAACAGCATCCGGGATTAAAAAGTATTGACCTGCGCTACAAAAATAGGGTAATGCTAGTACCCTGATCTAAATTCAAAACAAAAATACTGGAACGTAGACATTTTGTCTGCCGGCATTTAATGGAGCATGACAATGGCCTTGTTGGATGAACTGGTGCAGGAAGAAGATTTGGATCCGGAAGTGATGGGGCAGACCAGCAGCGCTTTCAAGAACCTCCCGGAGCTTGAGAAAATAAGGCGTCTGATTCAGATGGATTTGCTGGAAGAACCTCACCTTCTCCGGAATATGTCAGACCGTTATAACCTCCCGCTGCTTTCAACAACACTTGATGAAGTCCAAAATTACGAAAACCTTCCTTTGTCAAAGCAACTTTATGAACGCACCGGCATTTTACCGATGCGTCTGGGATCAAAGTGTGCCTGCCTGTTGTCAGTTCAGTCAAACTGGTTGAAGATGAATCAGGTTGCCTTTCATCTCGGCGAACCGATTTATTGGTATTTAGCACAACAGCAGCAAATTGAAGCACTGCTTGAAACTTCTCATTTGCAGATTGAAGATGCTGATATTTCTGCAACCGACAGAATTCATCATTTGTTTGAAGAAGCTATTTCCCGAAGAGGATCAGATATTCATCTTGAACCTGAAAAAAATCAGCTGAGAGTCCGATTCAGGATTGACGGCTACCTCCAGGACTCCGCTCCAATGCCGATGAGTTTCCACCCGCTTATTTTCTCACGCATTAAATTATTGGCCGGAATGGACATCGCTGTCAGGCGCCGTCCTCAAGACGGACACTACACATACAACTCCAACAGTAATCGCATTTTTGACGTTAGAGTTTCCACTTTGCCGGGTCAATTTGGGGAAAAACTGGTGCTGCGGCTTTTGGATCAGACACCGGTACAACACAAATTGGAAGCACTCGGTTTTTTCAAAAATGACTTGGAAATGCTTTATCAGGCAAGCCAGGCTCCAAGCGGCTTGATACTAATGGTTGGGCCGACCGGCAGCGGCAAAACAACTACACTCTATGCAATCCTCAACGCACTGAATTCACAAGAAAAGAATATAATTACAATCGAAAATCCTGTTGAATATCACATAGAAGGCATCACCCAGGTTTCAGTCAAACCGGAGCAAGGTTTGGGTTTTGCGGATACACTAAGAGCGGCACTGCGTCAGGATCCGGATGTTCTGTTGATCGGAGAAATAAGAGATGAAGAGACTGCAAACATTGCTGTCAAAGCTGCGCTTACGGGACATTTGGTACTCTCAACACTTCACAGCAGCGATGCTGTAACTGCAATTCAGCGTCTGTTGAACCTCGGGATTGCTCCGGATTTATTAGCAGAAACACTGACAGTAATCGTTTCCCAAAGATTAGTGCGCCGCCTCTGTTCACACCAGAACGGAAACAAGTCAAATCCTCATACTTCGGACAAAAACTGCTTGAGGTGCAGGGGTACGGGCTACTCCGGCCGCATTCCTGTCTACGAAATTCTGAAGGTGAATTCTCTGGTACGGGACCGGATTCAGGCTGGTGACACAGGAAGGAAATTGATACGCCCAGAACCTGAACTTTACTTTCACACAATGGAACAAACTGCTCAACGCCTGACCAAAGAGGGTTTGACTGACTGGAAAGAAGTACAGCCGCTGTTACTGAATGTTTAAGTATTGAAAGAAGTTTTGAGACTTTAGGCTATAATAATAATTGAAGATGTTAATCAGTTCTTTCTGGACAGAGATCTTAGATTTGTGGAAAAGCAACTGAATCCCTTGATCAAACAACTTCATGTTACTCCCTCATAGCTGCAACACCAAATCACGTTGGCGGAAACAATGCACTAACTCTAAACCTGTCTCGTCGCTGAAAGCCTTTCACAACATAACTACTGTGTGAGATTAAATATGCATAACTTTTGCACGATTTTGGCAGGAAAGTCTTTGGGGGGCGTTTTTTGGTAAAATAAAAACTCTATCCGTAAGAGCCGATTAACTGAAACCTATTGTATATGTTAGTACCGATCGTGCTGGTGCAGGAAGAATTTGAATATAACTGGTCTGTTACGGCAACCACGGCAGACTGATGTTATTCGGCAGATCTGTTTAAAGCTATTCTCAAATTGGTTGTAGTTAAGTTATTATAGTGTTATTATTAAGAGTTATTTTCGGCCATTTTCTATGTAAATGTGTGTATGAAAAACTTTTCAATCCTTCTGCTTAAAGATAGTAACTTTGGAGTAAGCCAGTATCATTTTGGGGCAAAATTTATGTTTTTTTTGTTGACCTTGATATTGGTTGGCGCTGGAGCTTTAGGTTGGAAATTTTTCGACCAGCACCAGACAATCTTGAAGCAGGCCCAGTTACTTGAAAAGCAGGAAAATACTCAGATAGCATTTCAGCAGCGGATTGATCTCTATGACGGCCGGGAGTCCAGAATTTCGTTTCTTGAAAATTATGTTGAAGAATTGAAGCAGTCTTCACATAACAGTGACGTAATGTTTAAGAAACATTTGGCACTATTCCGTTCCAACACACATAAGTTGGATGAATTGCATGATTACATGTGCCAGACATTGGAGGCTCAATGTACACCAAAACTCAAGGATCAAACAAATCCTCAACAGACCGTGCA
>Ga0208335_1000561_pt1 | contig 13010 bp, 10 predicted proteins | sample DeeseametaMP0759_FD_184202 | JGI IMG/M metagenome (GOLD analysis project Ga0208335, IMG submission 184202) | Marine microbial communities from the Deep Atlantic Ocean - MP0759 (SPAdes) | ecosystem: Environmental > Aquatic > Marine > Oceanic | place: West of Cape Town, South Africa, South...
ATATCTTCTCTGGAACGTTCAAGGCTCAGAATGGTATTGTCCACATTTAGTATGGCACGCTCTAATCCAAGTATAGAATTTTTTAATGCAATTTCTCCTTTGAGGTACTGCAGCTGCAGTACGTCCAATTGCGAACGAGTAGACGAACCTTGTTCGAATAAAGTCTCTTCATCTTTCAGCCGACGTATAATGTCTTTCAAACTTGCCTCCAAATCTTTGACATTGTTCCTACTTACTTCAAGTTGATTCTTGCGGTCTTTTACATTATTTTCATCTACCTTTATCTGCACGTTCGCCAGTTTCAACTGACGTTTGCGATCAATTACATTGTTTTCATTAACTTTGTGCTGCAGAAGGGTTAATTCCAGTTGCCGTTTCTGTGTATCATTATTGAGAGTCAGCAAAAGCTGGTTTTTGGGGACATGCTGATTTTCTTTAACATGAAGAACTTCTACTCTTCCTCCCACACTGGATTGTACATTCAATATTATTGCAGGCTCGATTATTCCTGTTAAAGAAATTGGTGTTTTGAATGATCCTGAAAGCTCAGCACCATGGGATGTTGCCAAGCTGAAAAACGGCCAAATTATGAAAACACCAATAATTATTTTGCAGTTCTTTAAATAGTTATACATATTAATACCTTTTTTGCTGATTTAGTCATTGATCTACTGTGAAAGATGAGCGGATTTCTTATCATTCATGTTTCTGGTCTCTACTCGTCTAAAAGGGTTTAATAATTGTGGCAAATCCATCACTTCTGGTTCAGCTCATATTTTTCATTAAACTCTCCGGTTAAAGCAAGTAATTCAACCCGGATTTTTTCTTGACGAATCCGGATAAGGATTTCCTGCTGCTCCGCCTCCACAACATCCTGTTGATATTGAGAAATTTGATAGCTCGTACTTTTACCTAACTTGAAGCGCTCAATTTCGTTGCGCAACAGATCTTTAGAAAGTTTACTAACAGCAGCAGCAGTCAGTTTTTCCTTTTCGATTAATCTCAAGGAACGCAAAAGCGAATGTAAACTGGACTCAAGTTGAGATTTTCTGTCCTTGATCTGCAAAGTTAATTTTTCCTGATCAAGACGTTTACGCTGGATATTTTCAACAGTAGCCTGATCGCCTAACGGGACTTTCCATGTTAAAGTTGCACTCATTCCATGGAGCTTGCTTTTGCTGAAATCTGCAGTGCTGCCAAAAAACCCTTTGCTGTAACCATTTAAAATATATGACAAACTCAAATCCATATTAGTTTTTTGTTTGTTCAGTTCCTGTTCCAACTGATACCTATTTTGCTCCAAAGAGGCCTGCGTCAAACCAATTTGCGAGTCGTTCGAATAGATTTTTTCCAACAACACGGAAACGTTTTCCGGAACAGCAAATTGAGTTTTAGGTTTGTCTGAAGGAAAAAGCCCCACAGGCAAATTTTTCAAATTTAGTGCAGCACGAACTTGATCTTCTATACGCAGGGCATCCAAACGTGAAGAGAGTAAACTTTGTCGATTACGCATCAGTTGAGTTTCTGTAGTCCGGACTTCAGTTGAATTCAGGACCCCTGTTTCCAGCCTGGCCTGATTGTCGCGTAAAAGTTTTTCAGAAAGTTCTACTGCTTTCTTTTTAACCTCAATTGTCTCTAATAATCCAACCAAATCCCAATAAATTGAAGCAACCTGTTTAAGCAGGGACAATTCAGTTTGCTTTGAATTCAACTGACCTCTTGTAACACCAATTTCTGCCAGACGTACAGGTAATTCGTTGAATTCAGTACCAGAGTCCTGAAAAAATGGAATAGAAACTGAGCTTGTTAAACTTGAAGTACTAAACGCATCTCCAGTAGTTCCAGTTGTAACCTCACCTCCCATTTCAAGACGAGAGAGAACTGTGGATTTATTGTTTTTTTCAGCATAAGTCAGGCCATAAGTCAGCCCGCTATCTGTTCTCAGGCTGTAGCCCGAAGAAAAAGACAAACTGCTGGTACTGCTTCCGGATAGTTGAGAGGTGAATGACGGATTATTAGAGTAACCAAAACTTGTTGTCAAGCTGGGTGTGTTTCTTTCTTGTGCTGCAGTGACTGCATGAAGTGCCTCTTGATTGCCAAGTGATGATATTTGCAGCGAAACACTTCGATCAATTGCCAGCTGCAAAACCAGTTTGAGGGGTACTTCTGCCATTTCACGGCCGTCAACCGTTTTCAAGTTTACTTGTTCAAGTAACTTTGCAGTTTCCTCTGTATAAGAAGTTTGGTTTTGAGCCTGAGCAAAACCCATCCAGACGAAGCAAAACAAGGTTAAAAGAATTTGTGTTTTTATTAAATTCTTCAAAGAAAACTTTTGTTGTAAGAGTAAAACAGAATTACAGGAAGTAAACAATACAGCTCAAAACATAACCCAGTTTAGCTAAATTTAAAGCTTAAATCATTTCTGCAGTGTAACGATTTGTAACCACTGACTCATCTTTGCAACTAAAAAACACTAAATCCTGCGGCAGGGATCATTCTGCATTATTATTGATTTAATTACAAGTATCATGCTACCCTAGGGACTTTATATTTTGAAAATCAATTAACAGTTCTGAGTATTAAAAAAATAGTTTTGAGTAATATTAAGTACAAGAAAAGTATTGTTGAACAATTAATGATAAAAAAACTTGACTGACTTTAAATCCAAAACTGAGGCGGAGTGGAAAGAGCAACTGACTCCTGAACAATTCGAAATCTGTAGAAAAAAAGGTACAGAACGACCTTTCAGCGGAGAGTATGTGGAGACTAAAACCAGGGGCACATACCATTGTTTGTGTTGCGGCAATGCCTTGTTTCTGTCGGAAACAAAATTCGATTCCGGAAGCGGCTGGCCGAGTTTTACGGATGTACTTGGTGATGACAATGTGAGTACACAGGAAGACCTGAGTCTGTCCATGCAGAGAACAGAAGTAGTTTGCAGGCAGTGTGACGCACATTTAGGACATGTTTTTGAAGATGGTCCTGCACCAACAGGTTTGCGTTATTGTATTAATTCTGTTTCGATTGTGCTGGGAGAAGACAAGGAATCTTGATTGGGGAGTCTTTTTCTGTCAAGCTACAGATTGACTGAATTATTTTTGAAAGGTCCAGACACAGATGAAAATTTGTTCCGATGTAGATGGAGTAATCCTGGATTACATTCGAGGTTTTATTGAATTCACGCAAAGAGAAAAAATTCCCTACACCCATGATCCGGAACTTTATGGTGTCATCCGGAATTTCCCTGACAACTTTGAAGTGCGTGATCGATTTCACGCTGGAGATTCATTGCGAAATTTAAAGTATATTGACGGCTCGCTGGATATATTGAATTTGTTGGCAAGCCGCCACGAATTGCATCTTGTGACTGCTTTGGAACCGGAACAAACTCAAAAACGTGCGGAAAATTTGAAATCTGTGAATTACACAACTCTGCAGTGTGTTGGTGATTTGCGAAAAGAGCAAATTATTGTCGGGGAAATTCAGCCTGATGTAATGATTGAAGACCGTCCGGAATTGATAGAATCTTTTTGTAGCGCCGGACTTTATGTGATTTACCCTGACTGGCACCCCTACACAAAGGGGATGGACCGTTATGCCACCCCATTCTCTCATTGGCAGGAAGTTCCGGATTTGCTGAAAAAAGCTTCGTAGACAAACCAATTTTTTATCTGATTCTTCCACTAAAATAGCTTTAATGTCACAAAAATATTCGATTTATTTTGCAGGCGATTTGTTTAATCATAAGGACTTAATCGGCAACCTGCTGCTGTCTGAGGCTATCGAAAAGAATTCCGCAGGGCGTTTTGTATGCGTCGTTCCGCAGCATCTGGAACAAAGTACGAACCGCTCCATTGACATCCGCAATAATGATTTGAGAGAGGTAGTAAAAGCAGATTTGATCCTGCTAAATTTTGACGGCACTGAGCTTGATTCGGGAACGGTAATTGAGTTTTTATTTGCCAAGGCACTCGACATACCAGCCGTTATTTTGCGCTCGGATTTCCGCTCAGCGGGCGATCAGGAGCGTGGTGATCCCTGGAATTTGATGTGTTCCGGATACCCCCGTACAAGAACAATAAAACTGAATTCAATGGCCTGGTATCAGGAGGCATGGGGAAAAGGCGGCGGAACTTCAGCTATTCTGGAACGTTTCTATGATAAATTGTCAAAATTAATCAATTCAGAATTTGACCTGGTTCTCAAAGAAGCCTCTGTTGTTGACAATAAACAAATGCTGCAGAATGTTTATCACTGGGCATTACGTTTCCCAGGGAATGGATTCTCTGATTTGTTTAGTGAGGATGAACTCAAAACCTTACTGGAAGCCAAACAAAAAAAGGGCTCTGTTTTATAAATTAAATCGTGAATTATGAATTCACAAAAGATACTTATATTTTTGACTGCGATATGTCATCTCGACCGAAGGGGGAGATCTGGTAAAATACTGAAATCTTATAAGATTCCTCATATACATTCGGGATGACACAATAAAACTTGTGACTGTCTAGTAACTTAATCAAAAAGATTTTAATGCAATTTGAACCTGTAATTGGTTTAGAAATTCACGTTCAGCTGGCCACTGCATCCAAAATATTTTGTTGTTGTTCCACAGAATTCGGTAATCCGCCAAATTCAAACACTTGTCCGGTTTGTCTGGGTCTGCCAGGTGCCCTGCCTGTTCTGAACAGTCAGGTTCCGGAATTTGCAGCACAGCTGGGACTTGCGTTGAATTGTGATATTCGGCTGGATTCTCAGTTTGCCAGAAAAAATTACTTCTACCCGGATCTGCCTAAAGCCTATCAGATTTCCCAGTTTGACCGACCGATTTGCGAAAACGGATGGTTGGAAATTGAAACTGAATCCAGAGGCAAAAGACGTATTGGTATTACCCGTATTCACATGGAAGAGGATGCAGGGAAACTGGTTCATGCAGACGGCAGCACTGAAAGTTTGGTTGATTTGAACCGTGCTGGAGTGCCTTTGGTGGAAATTGTGAGTGAACCGGACGTACGTTCTGCAGAAGAAGCCAAAGCCTATATGGAAAAAATCCATGCAATTGCCACCACAATTGGTGTTACTGATGGAGACATGGAAAAAGGACATTTACGTTGTGACGCAAATGTGTCACTGCGTCCAGTCGGGCAGGAAGAATTTGGGACACGTACAGAAACTAAAAATCTAAATTCATTCCGCTTCGTTCAACAGGCTGTGGTTTACGAAATTGGACGTCAGCGTGAAGAAATTTTAGATGGGAAACAAATTGTGCAGGAAACTCGACTCTGGGATACCGGCCGTAAAGTCACCTTCAGTATGCGTTCCAAAGAAGAAGCTGATGAATACCGCTATTTCCCGGATCCTGATTTACCGCTGGTACACCTTGCTCCGGAACTGATTGAAACTTTCCGCAAAAATCTTCCAGAACTTCCTGACGCAAAAAGACAGCGTTTTATGGAAGAACACGGACTAAGCGAATACGATGCGGAAGTGCTTTCTGCAGACAGGAGAATGTCTGAATATTTTGAAAAAGTTTTGACATATGGAGCAGCGCCAAAACTTGCCTGTAACTGGATCATCGGTGATTTGACACGTGTGATGAATGAATCCGGAAAATCACTCAAGGAAATTGATTTGTCTCCGGAACATTTAGCAGCTTTGACAAAAATCATCGATAGCGGTGAAATCAGCAGCAAGATTGCAAAAACTGTTTTTGAGGAAATGCTTGCTTCAGCAAGGACTCCGGAGGAAATTATTGAAGAAAAAGGCTTGAAGCAAGTTTCTGATTCAGTAGAACTGGGCCGGATTGTAGACGAACTGCTTGCGGCAAATCCGGAACAGGTAGAACAATATCGTGCAGGTAAAACAAAAGTGATTGGTTTTTTTGTGGGTCAGATGATGAAACAAACACAAGGTAAAGGCAATCCGGCTGTAATAAACAGTCTCTTAAAGGAAAAGCTGGATGGCTAGTATGAAGAAAATTATTCTTTATTTGGAATGGGGATCAATTTTGGGTCTGTTAGCTTGCGGTCTTTGGGTTTTTCTGAAACTTCCGCTTGAATCCAGCCAGGGATTTCCGCAAAAAATCATGTACCTTCATGTACCAACATTCCTTTCCACATATTTGGCTTTTTTTGTGGTGTTTACTTTCAGCATTGCCTATCTTTGGAAGCGTGAGCTGGTGTTTGACCAAATTGCAAAGTCATCGGCGGAAGTTGGTCTGGTCTTTTGTGCTCTATTACTGGCGACCGGTGCCATCTGGGGGCGAACGACCTGGGGAACGTACTGGGTTTGGGATGCCCGCCTAACGACAACTCTGTTGTTGTTTTTAATTTTTATGGGCTATTTCCTGCTCCGGATGTCTGTTAATGACAGAGACAAAGAAGCACGACTTGCTTCAGTTTTGGGAATCATTGGTTGCCTGGATATCCCCATTATTCACAAATCAGTTCAATGGTGGCGCACTTTACATCAGCCTTCAACACTGTTTAAAGTTGAATCCGGGGCAGCAAAACCGTCAATGCCTCCGGAGTTACTTTATCCACTCATTGCTTCAGCAGTAGTAATGCTGGTTTTCTATTTATATTTGCTGCTCCTGCGCTTGCAAACAGAAAAACGCCGGGAAACTCTCAATCAACTTCTTGAAGAAATACAGAATTAAATGCTAATTGGTTTAGAATATGTAGTTGCAGCATACGGAATTTGGGTTGGAACATTTGCCATTTATATTTTTTTGACGAAGCGGAGCATGAAAAATGCCGACCAAACAGTAACTTTACTGGAACAAAGAGTTTCAGAATCACGAAAAAAATCTATTCCTACGGAAAATAATGAAAACTCGAAATAAATTTGTTATAGGAGGGGCAGTTATTTTTGCAGTGATTGCAGCCTTATCAGTGCAGGGGTTGCAAGAAATGACGGTATTCTTTTATACTCCGGCAGAAGTCCTGGCCAGTCCGGATGAGTTTGAAAATAAAACAATCCGTATCGGTGCGCTTGTACAAAAAGACAGTGTTGAATGGGATGCACAGGCAATAGAGCTTTCATTTAAGATTACTGAAGACAGCAAAAATTTTATCCCCGTTTTTTATGCTGGAGTTAAACCAGATTTGTTCCGTGAAGGACAGGGTGTTGTTGTGGAGGGTAAAATGAAAGGGCAGCGCTTTGTTGCAGGACAATTGCTGGTCAAACACAGTGAGGAATACACAGTTGAAACGGATCACAAAAAATCCAAAGAAGATTACTACAGATCGATTCAGGCGCAATAAAGTTGGTAATTTTGGATTTGGAGACAGAATTCAAGTACTTCTGAACTCCGATTCCTGAAAACTCTCTACCTGGACCCACCTAAAAAATGCCATCTCGTCTAAAAAATTTACTGAAAAACTACAAAGAGCTGATAGCTACAGACTCAAATATCCGTAACAGGATGCTGGCAGTAGTCGTTTTGTTGTTTTTGCTGATTGTACTGGTAATGTTCAGTATGCAGCAGGGTTTTTCAGTTTTGGAGCAATCAGGTTCACAACTGATGGTTTTTGTGGCAATCAACGTTAATATTGTCCTGCTCGCAATAGTTTTCTATCTGATTGCCCGTAACCTCCTCAAGCTTTCTTATGAACGTCGTCGTCACGTTTTAGGTGTCAATCTTAAAACGAAACTCATTACTTCTTTTATCATTCTCTCTTTACCGGCAATGGGCTTTCACTTGTTTGCAAGTTTCTTCATTGCCACAAACTTGGAAACCTGGCTCAAGGGTCAGCAGGAATCCATGGTCCACAGTGCACAAAACATTTCTGAAGCCTATCATAACAATCTCCGCAAAACCATGGAACTCCAAAATTTGATCTGGGAGAACCATTTGAAAAAAAACGAGGGAGAATTAAGTCAGCTGAAGCCGCCAAACAATATTGATGCGGATGTGACACTTTACTCTGAAAATCAGGAGTTGCTGAAGCAATGGATGCAGAGCGAAATTTCACAAGCTTATTGGTCAACACCTTCGTTAAACAACTGGTATCAGTTAAAAACTAAAGACCAAACCTGGTTCACTGAAGAGTTGGAAGACCGATTCATTTACCGTCACATCAGACCGGTTTCCATTGGGAACAGAAAGTTGTATTTAGAAGTTTTTTTTCCAGCCACTCCGTATGCTTCCGGTGCAATCAACGATATTATAGCTCAAGATCAGAACACACGGTTTTTGACTGAATCAGAGGACTTAGTACGAGGTTACTATTTAATCATTTTCCTCCTTATGACCCTGTTTATTATTTTTGTTGCCACCTGGCTGGCCTTCTATCTGGCGCGGGGATTCGTTCAGCCAATCGAAGATCTGGCACTCGCCACACAGCGCGTTTCTGAAGGTGAATTGGGTTATCAAGTAGAACTCCGTGGTACTTTAGATAAAGATTTTGCCCTGCTGATGCAGTCCTTTAATTCAATGAGCCGTGATTTGCTTGAACATCAGGTTGCACTCGATAAAACAACCAACCATCTCCAGGAAAGTCACCGCACACTGGAAAGTCAAATTCGCTTTGTAGAGCTTGTTTTGGAAAACATCACAACCGGCGTAATGTCATTGGATATGAACGGTCACATTGAAATATTGAATCGCTCCGCAAAACAAATGCTTCAACTGAAAACCGGCAGTGAGGGAAGCAAACACTACCGGGAAGTTCTGGAAAAGGAATCTCTGATAATGTTTGAGGAAATGGTAAAACAAATTGAGAACACAAAAGAACGTTCCATTTCCCGTAACCTGGTAGTCCACAAAAAAGAGGGTCCCGTTCAAGTTTCTGCAACTCTGCTTCTTCTTCGAAACAATGAAGGTCTTTCTGTCGGCATGGTTTGCGTTTACAACAATATCACTGAAATCCAGCGGCTGCAGCGTGCCCGGGCATGGCGGGAAGTAGCAAGACGGATTGCACATGAAATAAAAAATCCACTTACTCCAATTCAGCTTTCAGCAGAGCGTATCCACAGGAAATATGCAGGAGAAGTTTCGGATGATGTAGCCCTTCAGCAATCGACTCAGACTATTATCAATGAAGTTCAACACCTCAAGCGGATGGTTAGTGAGTTTTCAAATTTTGCTAAAATTCCGGAATCAAATCCCCAAATGAGTAATCTGAACCAGATTATCAATGAAGCACTCCAGCTTTATCATGAAAACATGCCTGCCAGAATTTCACTGACCACAGAGTTGAGTGAAACACTTCCGCAACTTCCGCTGGACGGAGAACAAATTAGGCGTGTAGTCATAAATTTAGTGGACAATGCAATCAGTTCAATTGAAAAAAAAGGGGCACTTTCACGAATTTTCCGTCAGGGCCAAATTATTGTCCGTACCCGTCATGTTCCGGATTTAAACATCATCAGCATGGATGTAGAGGATAACGGAACCGGTATTGCTCCAGAAATATCAGACGATCTTTTTGAACCATACACGACGACAAAAGAACATGGAACCGGTCTTGGTTTGACTATTGTCAGTCAAACTATTTCCGATCACAACGGCTTTACCCGCTTCCGGAATCTTGATACCGGAGGTGTCTGTTTTACGATTGAACTTCCTGTCACCTGAACTGCAGATCTGCAATGAAGATTTATCAGCAAATTCTCCAAATTCAGACCAGTGGGAAAGGGCTTCAGGAAATCACTCGCAAGGTCCAGCAAGTGATTAGTGAGTCTGAAATAACTTCCGGACTCTGTAATATTTTCGTTTGTCACACTTCAGCCAGTCTTGTAATTCAAGAAAACGCGGATCCGGATGTCATACAAGATTTGGAATATTTTTTCGGAAAGCTGGTTCCGGAAAACGATTTAGGTTATACTCACACTACGGAGGGTCCGGATGATATGCCTTCGCATATCCGGAGTGCATTGACAAAGACTTCTGAGCAAATACCGCTTGCCGGTGCTAAGATGCTTTTAGGAACTTGGCAGGGGATTTTCCTCTGGGAACACCGTTCACGTGGACATTCCAGAAATGTTGTCGTCCATATTTGCGGAGATTGATTTGTTCATTTGGCTTGAGAAAACTTTCATGCTGTTTTAAAGTTCAAACTTTTTTAACTGAAAATTAATTCCAATAAACAAAACACTTAATTTATGCAAACTAAATTTATTTTTATTACCGGAGGAGTAGTTTCCGGACTGGGGAAAGGTATTGCCGCAGCTTCTATCGGGGCACTGCTGGAATCAAGGGGCTTGACGGTCAGCTTGATGAAATTGGATCCCTACATCAATGTCGATGCCGGCACCATGAATCCTTTTCAGCATGGAGAGGTTTTTGTCACGGTGGATGGTGCAGAAACAGACTTGGATCTTGGACATTACGAACGCTACACAAATGCCGTGTTGAACCGCAGGCACAACCGTACAACCGGTCAAATTTATGATGCAGTTATTCGCAAAGAAAGAGCTGGGGAATATTTGGGTGCAACTGTTCAGGTGATTCCACATGTGATTGATGAAATAAAAGACACGATTTCTGAAGCCGCCAGGTTGTCCGATAATAACCCTAAAACCGCGGCTGCGTCAAACGCAGATATTTGTATTGTTGAAATCGGTGGAACAGTTGGAGATATTGAGTCCCTGCCATTCCTCGAGGCAATTCGTCAATACCGGCATGATCACGGAAGAGAAAACACTTTGTTTGTTCACCTTACCTTAATTGTGCAGACATCTGAAATGAAAACCAAGCCTACTCAACACAGTGTAGGTAAGCTTAGGGAAATCGGAATTCAACCTGATATTCTCATCTGCCGAACTTCGGAAATGCTGACCGATAAAGTTCGCAGCAAAATTTCACTGTTCACCAATGTTCCGGAAAATTCTGTTATAAATGGACTTGACGTAGATTTGGTCTATGAAGCGCCGTTGATGTTTCATAAGCAGGAATTAGACAATACAATCATGACCTATCTGCAAATATGGACCGGTAGTCCTAAACTGCAGCCCTGGGTCGATTTAATTGATAGTTATAAAAATCCCCATGATGAGGTGGATATTGCTTTTATCGGAAAATATGTTGCGCATCGGGATTCCTATGAAAGCCTCAACGAAGCTTTGTTGCACGGAGGCATTGCAAACCGGCTTAAAGTAAATCTGCACTATGTTGATTCTGAATTATTGACAGAGAAAAACGTGTTGAGTCAATTGGAAAAAATGGACGGTGTTTTGGTTGCGCCCGGATTCGGAGAGCGTGGAACTGAGGGAAAAATTGCTGCTATCAAAATTGCACGGACAAAGAATATTCCATTTTTTGGAATTTGTCTTGGAATGCAGATGGCAATTGTGGAATTTGCCAGAAATGTTGTAGGAATTGAAGGGGCAAATTCCGGGGAGTCACGTCCGGACCATCCGGAAAACGTGATTGATTTAATGCCTGAACAAGAGGGACAAGAGGAAACAGGTGGTACAATGCGTCTGGGCAGCCAAACCACAATTCTGGAAAAAGGAACCAGGATAGAAAAAATTTATAACAAAACAACTATTTCAGAGCGCCACAGGCACCGCTATGAAGTGATGAATTACTTTGTTCCCAGATTTGAAGAGGCAGGACTGACTGTTTCAGGGCGTCACCCGGAACGCAATTTGGTAGAAACGATTGAACTTGCAGAACATCCCTGGTTTATCGGCTGTCAATATCATCCGGAACTGCAGTCAAAACCACTTAAGCCGCATCCTTTGTTTACTTCTTTCATTGAGGCGTCCTATCTTAGCCGGCAGTCATGTTCAGATCATCAAGCAACCTCAAAAAAGATAACCGACACGTCAAATGCTTAAGCGTAAAATCAAAAATATTTTTTCTGTCTTCTTGTTATTTTTCAGTATTGCTACAACTGAACCTGCATGGAACTATAGACAAGCAAGCCTTGCGGCACCTGCAAGTGGTTACGAAATCACCCGCAATACACTGGATCACCTGCAAAGAGAAGGCTTCTCAAAAGCACTAACTGAAATGCTTTCACCAATCCTGAACACACACTACCTTAACCTTAAGGATTTTCTTGAAGCGCTGCCGATACAACTCACTAAAAAGGAAAGTGATCTTCTCATGCGCTATGCATCAACCCAGCAAATAAAAATACAGGCAGACGAATTCAGCAGCGATCTTAATGAGAATGCAGCAGTTTTTCGCGGAAATGTTAAAGGTGTTATTCCCAGAGAAAACATTGAATTAACTACAGCCAAACTTCGTCTGGTTTCGGGAAAAGGAAAAAACTTTGAGAAGTTGATCGGCGAAGGTGGAGTGAGCGTTAAACAGTGGGACCGTGAGGTTCGCTCAGATTTTGCGATTTATACGCAGATTGATCTTGAAGATCAAACTCCGGACACAGATTCTGCAGAAACAAAATCGATCGAGACGCCACAGCAGACATTGCGGTTGCAGGGAAATGTGATCATGAAAGCCAGTCAAGGCAGTGTAATCAGTAACACTGTTTTTGTTGATATTCTGCGTCAGCATGCAACCCTGGAAGGAAAGGATACCAGCAAAGAAGGACGAATTAAGGTTGAGGCCAATCTCAGCGAATTGGAAACAAACCGCAAGGAACAAAGCTCAAAAATCAAGACTCAGGAAGAAGAAACAGAAAATCAAGAAAAGACGGAACAGAAGAAAGTGCTGTTGTTAGCTTCCCGTGGGGTTTTGGATAATATCAAACATCTGGCTATGTTTGAGGGTGACGTGGAAATGGAGCGTACTCCGGATAATCTCTATATTCATGCAGGAAAAATCACTCTACGGCTTAATGAGTTACAGGAATTACAGTCCATTCGTGCAGAACAGGGAGTATGTTTTGAACAACCGGGTCGTGTCGCCAAAGCTGATCAAGCCAACTTTGATGAGATTAAGCAAACCATTTTACTTGAAGGCAGCGCGGAAGTTCAGTCCGGTAAATATCACCTCCAGGGTAACACGATCAATTTATACCTTGATGTAAACAAAGGAATTGCTCAGGGTGACAACAAGGCACCTATACAAATGACAATACTTGGAGAACAAGCTC
>Ga0208335_1000564_pt1 | contig 12965 bp, 5 predicted proteins | sample DeeseametaMP0759_FD_184202 | JGI IMG/M metagenome (GOLD analysis project Ga0208335, IMG submission 184202) | Marine microbial communities from the Deep Atlantic Ocean - MP0759 (SPAdes) | ecosystem: Environmental > Aquatic > Marine > Oceanic | place: West of Cape Town, South Africa, South Atlantic...
GGGTACGGGTACGGGTGGCTTTGGTACGGGTGCGGGTGCGGGTGCGGGTGCGGGTGCGGGTGGCTTTGGTGATGACGGTGGCGGTTTTGGTTTCGGTGATCAGGGCGACGGTGGCGGTTTCGGTTTCGGTGACACGGGCGGCGGTTTCGGGACTGGCGCCATGGCCGATCAGGGCGGTTTCGGTGATCAGGGCGGCTTCGGGACTGGCGCCATGGCCGATCGGGGCGGTTTCGGTGATGGCGGCGGCGGTTTCATTCCCGCCCCGGCTGATCCCTTTGGTGAGGGTGTAGGCGGCGGTTTCGGTGATCAGGGCGGCATAGGGATGCCTGGCGGTGGCGGCTTTGATGGCGAGGGCGGCTTTGAGACGGGCGGTTTCGGTGATCAGGGCGGCGGTTTTGGTAGGGCTGACAGCATTGCCGGGTTCGGCGACGGCGGTTTTGACGCTGGCCAGTACCGGCCAGCTGAGACCGACGACTTCTTCGCTGGATTCGGTGGAGATGGTGGGCAGGATCCCTTCGGCCCGGCCGGTGGCGATCCCTTCGGCCCAGCCGGTGGCGATGGTGAGGGCTTCTTTGATCCGTTCGGCGGCGGCCGGGGTGGCGGCGGCCGCCAGGGTGGCGATGGCGAGGGCTTCGTCGATCCCTTTGGCGAGCAGGGCGGCTTCCTGGCTGGTCCTGGTGGAGATCCGTTCGGGCCCCCTGAGGGTGGGATCGACGTAAACGACTTCTTTGCTCAGGTCGGGGATGGTGGCGAAGGCGGCCCAGACATGAAGGACGCCCTACGCGGCGCGCTGACTTCCTTCCAGGCTGGTGATCCCTTCGATCCGGCCTCCGGTTTCGGTGATCAGGGCGGCGGCTTCGCTGGTTTCGGTGACCAGGGCGGCACTGGTTTCAATGACCAGGGTGGCTTAGGTGCCCGGGGTGGCTTAGGCGATCCGTTAGCTCTGGGTGACCCCTTTGCTATGGGTGATCCGTTCGCCGCTGGCGGCGAGGGTGGCTTCGGCGGTCAGGGCGGCTTTGGCGGCGAGGGTGGCTTCGGTGGTCAGGGCTTTGGCGGCGGGGGTGGCTTCGGTGGTCAGGGCTTTGGCGGCGAGGGTGGCTTTGGTGCCGATCCGTTTAGTGCCGATCCGTTCGCTGCCGATCCGTTCGCTGCCGGCGATCAGGGCTTCCGCGATGATGGAAACTTCGCAGCCGGAGGTTTCGGCCCCGATGACCAGGCCGACCGTCCTGCTGGTTTCATGGACAAACTCGCCGACAGCGCGGGGCGCCAGGCGAAGTTCGCCGGCTTCCAGTCGTTCGGTGAAGACGCCGGCGCAGTAGGCGACGACTTCTTTTCCATGATTGTTAGGGGTGGTCCCGGCCAGGGTGGTCCCGGCCGTGATGCCACTGGTTTCGGTGCACCTGGTGACTTCGGTCCCGAGGGTGGCGATCCCTTCGGTGGCGATCCCTTCGGTCCTGGCGCTGAGGGAGATCCGTTCGGACCCCCTGAGGGTGACGCTGGCTGGCGCGGTCCGGTCTTCGAGTTAAACGAGGAGGGTGGGCTCGAGGGCGACTTCTTCAAACCGCAGCAGTCCTTCACGTTCGGTGAACCTGGCGACTTCGGCCCTGAGGGTGAGGGCGATTTCGGCCCTGAGGGCGGACCGGGCGGCGACCCGTTCGGCAACTTCTTCGAGTCCTATACGGGCGGTCCTGAGGGCGACTTCGACCCGGAGGCCGGGGGTATGAAACGAGGGGTCACGGACTTCTTCGATCCCAACAGGGAAGGCGGCTTCGATGCGACCGAGTTCTTCGCCGGTGCTGGCGGTCCGGGCCTGGAGGGCGATTTCGGCCCTGAGGGTGAGGGCATAGCCGGCGAGTTCGATCCCGAGGGAGGGTTCGATCCCGAGGGAGGGATTGCCCCGGTGGGATTTGATGACGAGGGCATCCATCAGTTCCAACCGCCGATGGCATTCGACATGGGCGACGGGGGTCAGGTCATGGCCTGGGAGGACGGTATGAGCCAGACCACCCAGGCCGATGGTGGTTTCACCACGTTCTGGGGCGATGGAAAGAAGATGGAGCGCGAGTTCGACGACGAGGGTGGCTTCGTCCAGACGAACCCGGACGGCACGGTTCAACAGCAGAACGCCGACGGTTCAGGCGCGTTCACAAGTATCACCGGCGCTGTAACGGTTACCGAGATCACTGATGACGGAGCGAAGGTAACCACCGCTGCTGACGGCGGCACCAGGATGGAACTGGAAGACGGTGGCGAGGTTTACATCGAGCCGTCCGGATGGTCCATGGAGAAGGTTCTCGATGAGGAGACCGGCAACTTCATGACCCGCAGCTCCGACGGCCTGGTCGAAGTGACCCGGCCCGACGGCACCTTCGAGCGCATCAACCCGGACGGTTCCAAGGACGAGTCGTTCTTCCAGGAAGACGGGACGCTGGTCACCCAGATGGGTGACGGTTCCGTCAGCGTCGTGCACACTGACGGGTCCGAGGAGTTCACCGACAAATGGGGCTTCGGCGGCAAGAAGGTCACCGCAGAAGACGGCTCCACGGTGACCCTGATGACAGACGGCAGTTCCAAGATGGAGGCCGAGGACGGGAGTTGGGAGATCGAGATCGCCCCGAACGGCGACCAGACGGTCACGTCCACCCTCGACGACGGGACCGTCCAGAAGAACATGCCCGACGGTGCCGTTCAGCGCTACAACCCGGCATCCGAGACAACCACCTACACCTCCGCTGATGGCGGTGACTATGTGACCCGTGAGAACCCGGACGGCAGCGTGGTTGTTACCGACCCGCAGGGCATGGTCACCGAGTCGAACCCGGTCACCGGCAAGACCGCCGTGACCTTCCCCGACGGCAGCACCCAGGTAACCCACCGAGCGATTGACGGCGCCCTTCAGACCGAGATGTCCGATGGTTCCAAGGTTGAGGTGAAGCCCAACGGTGCCACGACATTCGTTGATCCCGAGGGCAACGTCTCTGAGACCGTTGTGAACGACGACGGTTCGATGCTTACCAACACACCGGACGGTGTGGCGATGCTGAGCGCCGAAAACGAGGACGGTGTCCTCAGTGCCCTCTACAAGCCTCCGATCCAGTCCGACTTGGCCGCGGATGCTGCCGCCGATGCGGCTGAGGACTCCGATGCTGCCGAGTTCCAGGCCGATCGGGCTGTAGCCATTGCCGATGCAATCGACTCCGGTGATACCGAGGCAATACATGCCGAGGCCGACGTTTCTGCTGGCGAGGCCAACGACGCCGCTGACTCGGCTGATGAAGCTGCCAACGACTGGCTGGAGACCGTCGCGGTCGCCCAGGCCATGAACGATCCTGATATGACCGTCGAGGTCGCCGACGCCGAGTTGGAGGTGGCGACTGCCGCCCTCGCCGAGGCCAACGATGCCAAGTCCGAGGCTGACGCTCAGGCGGCGGCCGATACCGAGGCCATGGCCGAGGTGACAGGCGAGTTGCAGGATGCTGCGGCCGCACAGCAGACGGCCCTTGAGGATGCCCTCGCCGCTGGCTTCACCATGGAAGAGATTATGGCCTTCCTGGAGTCCCAGGGGAACGCAGAGGGACGACAGACCTCCTCGCGTCGTTCCACCCAGGCTGACGACGACAACCCGCTTCTGCAGCTCTTCGATGCGCAGGCGGCCGTCCAGGCACTCCTCGCAACTGCGACCGCTGTGGTAGCCGACGCGCAGGAATCCAGCGCCGCATCAACCCGGGCCGGTGCCGTGGCCGCCCTGCTAACCCAGGATGCCGCCGAGGCAGCGGCTGTGGCAGAGGCTGTGAGCGATCCCGCCATGGATGTCGAGGCCGCCGCTGCGGCGCTCGACGCCTCGCGTGCCGCCGCTGTGGCCGCCGCCGCCGATGCCGTGGCTGCGGCCTCCGACGCCTCAGCCGACGCCGCCATCGCCGCCGCCGCCGACGCTGCTCTCGCTGCGCCGGCACAGGCAGCTGAAGCGGCCGCCTCCGCCGAACTGGAGCTCCAGGCTGTTCAGGCGGCGGTTGACGCCGTAGACCCGGACAACGCGGAAGCTGTGGCCCAGGCTGCGGCTGTTCTGGCGGATGTCGTGGCTGAAGCTGAGGCGGCCCAGGAGACGGCCGACGAGTACGCCGACACCGACGCCTACGCTGCCGCTGCCGCTGAGGCCGCCGACGCCGCTACCGAGACTGCGGAGGCAGCCGCCGAGGTAGCCGAGGAGGCAGCTGAGTACGCCGCTGAGGCGCCGGACGAGCCGGTCCCGGGTGTCGCACCTCGAGGGATTCTCCAGAACCCGGACGCAGGCTCGACAACGGTGACGCTGTCCAGCGGCAACTCCGTCGGCTACGTCCTCAGCGACGACGGCGTAATTACGCTCCAGTCGTCGGCTGCTGCCGACCCGAGTCTTGTCGCCGCCGCCGAAGCCGAGGCGACAGCAGACGCGGCTACCGCTGCAGCGGACCGGGCAGAGGCGATTGCCGATGCGGTCCTTGCCGGCGATACGACAGCTGTCGATAACGCAGCCGAACTGGCCGGCGAGGAGGCCGCAGAAGCGACCGCAGCGGTTGGCGCCGCGCAAACTGCGGTCACCCACGCCAACGCTGTCGCCGTGGCATTGGACAACCCCGACATGACGCCAGGAATGGCCAACGACGCCCTGTTTGCGGCATCCGAAGCCAGGGAGGAAGCTGAGAGCGACCTTTCATCCGCCCGCGACTCGGCGGCCGAGGCCATGGAAGTTGCTGAAGGGCTTGTAGCCGCAGCCACGGCCGACGACGCCACCGACGACGAGGTTGCGGCCGCCCAGGTAGCACTGGCCCTGGTCCAGGAGACTTCGGCTGCGTCCCGACAGGCTGGGTACATGGTCGATCTGTTGGAGGCAACCGAGGCCGAGGCAACCGCGGTCGTTACCGCCGTAGCCGACCCGAACATGGACGTCTTCGCGGCGGTTGAAGCAGCCGCCGATGCACGTGTCGACCTGGCTAACGCCTCGGTGGTCGCCTCCACTCAGGAAGCTGAAGCGACAGCCGCAGCAGCCCTGGCCGCTGCTGCGCAGTCGGCCCTGACGCTGCCGGCCCGGGCGACCGAGTCTGCCGAGCTGGCCCAGTCACAGGTCGATTCAGCGCAGGCGGCGATTGATGCCGTCGACCCGGACGACCCCGAGGCACTGGCAGCTGCCACAGAGTCCCTCGCCGCGGCGAACAATTTCCTGGAGGCGGCCGAGACGGCTGTCGAAAACTTTGGTGATCGCGACGCCTACGTCGAGGCCCTCAGGGAGTCCGCTGACAACGCTGCGGCCAGCGCCGAGGAGGCCACCGCTGCGAGCGACTCGGCGACAGCGGCGGCAGTCGACGCCTCACCGGCCGCTGAGTCGGCCCGCGTGGTGGTGTTCAATCCGACAGCCGGCGCCGTGATCACAGAGGGTGGGGAGTTGGTGGTCGAATCCTCCTTCACCGCTACCGGCGGGATGAAGATCGAGGTTCCGGCTAACGGTGAGGCATACGCCGCGGCAGCTGCTGAGGCCGATCAGGCCGCAGCCGAGGTGGACGAAAAGGACGGCGAGCTCCAGGACGCGCTGGTAGCTGTGCAGGTGGCGACCCTGGCGACCATCGGAGATGACAGTCCTGAGGCCCAGGCCGAACTTGAGGAAGCTCGGGAAATGGCGGTCGAAGCCCAGGGGGCGGTCGAAGAGGCACAGTTGGCGGCCGACGAGGCCGTCGCTGCCCGCCAGGCGGAGGCAGCCACGGTGGAGGTCTCGGCCGATGGCACCCAGCAGTCCATCAGGGACACAGAGGGCAACTCGGCGACGGCTGTCACCTCGGACACAGGCGTGGTAATCACCATGGCGCCCGTGACGCTTGCTGCGGCGCTGGACAACCTGACTGATGGTGAGTTGCAGCCGGTCCTGGCTTCTGACGGGTCCGAGTTGATTGCAACCCGGTCGGCTGATGGCGTCATCGAGTTGTTCCAGGCCGATGGTTCTGCGGCGGTCGATGCGGACGGGGAGCCGTACACGGCAGATGCCCTCACCGCCATGGTCCTGATCTTCGCCCTCGACTGAGGGGCACTGACATGACCGACACGATTGGAGCAGGAGCCAGCATGAGGAACACCACGGGACGCCGACGGGGCGCCGGAATCGCAGCCGGGCTGGTTGCGTTGGCGCTCATCGCCGGCGCCTGTGGCGGGGGCGACGAGGAGGCAGAGGAGGCCGCAGAGGCGGCAGCCGAGGTGGCAGCGGAGGAGGCCGCAGAGGCGGCAGCCGAGGAGGCAGCAGCGGCAGCCGAGGAGGAGGTTGCGGCGGCAGCGGAGGAGAAGGCCGAGGCGACAACCACCACCGAACCGGGTCCGACCTCGTCGACACGCCCGACCTGCGTGCTGGCACCCAATGCCGACTGCGCCGGGGTGGATCTGGCGGGGGAGAACCTGGCTGGCATGATCCTTCCCGGGATCGACTTCTCGGGGGCCAATCTGGAGGGGGTTCTCTTCAACGGCACGATGCTGACCGGTGCGAACCTGTCGGGGGCGAACATGGCAGGTACGGCCCTGTCGAACACGAACCTTGCTGGCGCCAACATGGACGACGTGAAGGCGTCCGGGGCGTTGTTCTTCCGCACGAACCTGTCGCACGCCTCGATGGTCCGGGCCGACCTGACAGCGTCACTGTTCATGGAGGCCGACATAACGTCGGTGAACATGACGGGAGCCCTCGTCACCGGAATGGTCGACCGTCGGTCGTTCTGGTGTAGCACCATCTACAGCGATGGGACGCTTCGCAACGAGAGCTGCACGATCGTCGTCGACTGACGGCCGGAGCGGCGATACTCCCCTGATCCACGTCATCTGGGGTACCAAGGCCGAGGCGATCAAGGTCGCGCCGGTGCTGCGCGAGTTGGACCGGCGCGGCGTGTCGTACCGCCTGGTCGAGACCGGCCAGCACGGCGCCTACCTGCCTGTGCTGCGTGAACGCCTCGGGATCAGGGAACCCGACGTCCGCCTGGGCGGTGATGCCGATGCTGACACCGTGGTGGCGGCCGTCCGCTGGGCGCTGGGCCTTGCAGGGCTGCTGCTCAGCCGGAGGCGCCTGCGGTCCCGGGTCTTCGGCGATCGCAACGGCGTCTGCCTGGTGCACGGTGACACCCCGTCGACGCTGTTGGCCACCCTCATGGCCCGACGGGCCGGCCTGCCGGTGGCCCATCTGGAGTCCGGGCTGCGGTCCGGCAGCTTCAGGCACCCGTTTCCCGAGGAGCTGATCCGGGTACTGGTGATGCGCCGGGCGGCGGTCTGCTTCGCCCCGGATGCCCCGGCGGCCGGCAACCTTCGCTCCATGGGGCTCAAGGCGCGCATCGTCGAGACGTCCGGCAACACCGGCCTGGAGGCCCTGCGAGACGCCCTGGCTGACGTCCAGCCGGCTTCCGGGCCCGTGGTGGCCACGATGCACCGCGTCGAGAACCTGCACAACCGTGGGCGGTTCGACGGGTTCCTGGCGCTGCTGGGCCGACTGGCCGGTCGGGGCCTGGCGGTGAGGTTCGTGGTGCATCCGCCGACCGACGGCGTGCTGGCCCGGAGGGGCGGGCGCCCCGCCGTGGAGGCCGGCGGCGTGGCGACGTCGGACCTGGTGGCCTACGACGAGTTCGTGGCCATGCTGGCCGCTGCGCCGTTCGTCATCACCGATGGCGGGTCCATCCAGGAGGAGTGCGCCCGCCTCGGGGTGCCCACCCTGCTATGGCGTGACCGCACCGAGCGGCCGGACGGCATCGGGGAAAACGTGCTGGTCAGCAGATATGCGGATGTCGTCGTAGACGATTTCCTGGCTGATCCGGAGCGCTGGCGGCGGTCCCGGCGCCTCGGCGACGAGCGGCCGGCGGCCGAGGTGGTCGACGTGCTCGTCGAGATGTCGGGCGACGCCTAGCCCCCGACCCGACCGCGGCGTGCCAGGACCTCTGCTACCGCGGTGAGGACCAGGTCGCGGGCCAGCAGCACGGCCCTGAAGCCGGCCACCAGCAGCACGGCGTCGGCCCCCCAGTCCAGCACCGTCACGAGCGCGCCCTCGAACACCCCGATGCCCTGTGGGGCGAACAGGGCGAAGAACCCGATGCCCCACGACACGCCGAAGGCGCCCACCGTGCGGCCCCACTGGAGTGCCGTGGGGCCGACGACCTCCAGGTAGGCCCAGAACAGGGTGCCGATCGCCAGCCAGTAGACGACCAGCACGGCGGCCAGCCTCAGCAACGTGGCCGACGGCGGTATCGAGGGGGCCTCGTTGCCCTTCCTCCGGGCCCACCGGGCCATGAGGCGGCCGATGAGCGACCCGCCGACCGTGAGGACCACGAGGAGGGCGATGGCCGCCACGACGGCCAACCATGCGGTCAGCTCGCCGGCGACAGCCAGCAGCACCATGCCGACCACGACGGCCATCGGAGCCCCGAGGGCCAGCTCCAGGCCACCGGCGGTCGCCGACGCCGCCATCGGGATCCCGTGTCGTCGCAGCAGCGTGCCGCGGCCCGCGGCGTACCAGATGCCACCCGGGACGTAGCGGGTCAGCAACGCCCGGGCCGAGACGTGCAGCACGGTTGCGTAACGGGGCTGCTGGCCCATGGACCGCAGGGCCAGGGTCCAGAAGGCGGCGTTGGGCAACAGCAGCAGGCACGATGCGCCGACCAGCAGTACCAGCGGCAGCGGCCTCAGGTCGCCCACCAGGCCAGCCATGGCCGACCAGCGCGTCGTGGCCAGCCAGAGGGCCAGGGCGGCCACGAGGGCCAGCCAGAGCGCCCGTAGGCCCCAGAGGCGTCCCGGGGCGCTCACGAGCCCCACTTCCGGCCGTAGGTGGCGCTCACGAGGCCCGCTTCCGGCCGTAGGCGGCGTTCACGAGGCCCCCAGTAGGTCGTCCAGCACGTCCACGTTGCGGCCGGCCAGGATGCGTAGGCGCTCCACGGCGTCGGGCAGGTGGTGGCGCTGGCCCAGCACGCCGGCAACGGCCGCCGGGAGGCCCGTGGCGGCGTCGTCCAGCACCGTGGCGCCCGGCCCCAGGTCGTCGGCGATGGTCTGGAGCTTGGGCGAGAAGGGGAGTGCCACGACGGCTGCCCCGCCCGCTGCCGCCAGCACGGCACCGTGGTAGCGCATGGTGGCCATGGCGTCCACCCGGGCCAGCGCGGCCACCAGGCCGTCCAGCTCCGGTTCGACCACCTCGGCCGCCGTGGCCATCCGCTCGGCGACCTGCCTGTGGACCACGCCGTCGCTGCGGGCGTCGAAGGCCAGGAACCGCACGGTCAGCCCGGTTGCCCGGGCCGTCTCGTCCAGCGCCGTCGCCATGGCGTCGGCCCGACCGTCGGGCCACCGGTGGGCATGGTCGAGTGCTCCGGGCCGGAACCGCCCGCTCTGCGGGGTCCGTAGGCACACCCCGAGCACGCCGTCGCCGGACACCTGTGGCACCTCGGCCAGGAACGCCAGGTCGGCGGTCCGCACGATCCGCTCCACGCCCAGCGCCTTCAGGGCATCGGCCGACGCCTCGTCCCGTACGGCGATCGCCGTGTGTCCGACGAGGGTCCGGCGCACCTGTGACCGCCCACGATTGGTCGTCAGGCCGTCTGCGCCGAGGCCGATGCCGGCCCACGGCAGCCCGGCGCGGCGGGACGCCCGGATGCGCCGCAGGTGGTAGGGCAGGTTCCAGATGCCGGTCTCGTCCTGGAGCAGGCCGCCGGGACCGAACACGAAGGCGTCCGACGCCACCAGGTTGTGTCGCAGCGCCGACGGGTTCAGGTGGCCATGGGCTTCGGTGCCGTGTACGGCCATGGTGCCGGCCGGGTCCAGGGAGGGTCCACCCACGGTGACGCCACGGGCGCCCAGCAGGTCGCTCAGGATGCGGAACAGCAGCTCGTCGCCGAGGTTCGTCGAGCCGACCCATCCGCCGACGGTCACCCGGTCAGCCACGGTGGTCGACACTATCGTGAGGTGATGAACCGGCCGGGGGCGCCACCTCACAAAGATGCGCCCTCCCGGGTCATCGACCGGGCGCCGGCTGCGTTCGTCGTGGGCCTGGTGGCCTTCCTGGCGGTCATGTGGGCCCGTTCCTTCGGCCTGCCGCTGGGCGACTCCCACGAGGGACGGATCATCGGCCAGTTCGCTCTCCACGTCCGCAACTTCTGGGACCTGGGCCCTTCAGCCTCGTCCTTCGGTGCCGTCTGGGAGCCGTTCTCCGACGTGCCCTACACCCACCATCCGCCGCTCCTGACCGGCCTGCACCTGGCGGTTTCCACCGTGTTCGGGCAGGGGCTTTGGCAGCTGAAGGCCGTCAGCTACCTGGCGGGCCTGGCGACCGTGCCGGCCTTCTTCTGGGTGGGGCGCCGGATGGGCTTCGGCCCGCTATCGGTAGCCGCTGCCACCGGGGCGTTGGTGGCGACGCCGTTCTGGTTCGTCTACGGGCGCCTCGGCCTGGGCTTCCTGCCCAACCTGTTGATGGTCGGCATGGTGCTCTTTGTCGCCGACCAGGTGGATGACCAGGTGACCGACGGGGTGGCCGACTCGGCGACGGGTCGGGGCCTGCGACGGGCAGCGGTGGCTTCGGCCGCGGCCGTGGCCGCCTCGTGGCAGGGGGTGTTCCTGGCGCCGCTGCTGTGGCTCTGGCTGCTGAGGCGTCGTGGCCTGGACCGCACGGTCGTCGTCGTGGGCGCCGGCATGGCCGTCGGTGCGCTGGCGGTGCTGGTCTGGGTCACCCAGGGCGCCGGGGTGGCCGAGCTCTCCGACCACGCGGGCACCCGGGTCGGCTTCGACTGGACGATTCGCGAGTTCCTGGAGCGCCAGTGGACGTTCGCCCGGCGCCTGCTGCCCACCTGGTACCTGGTGCTGGCCCTGCCCGCCCTGGTGGCCGGCCTGGCCGATGCCCGGTCGCGGTTCCTGACGGCCATCCTGGCCTCCATGGTCGTGGCCTTCGCCGTGGTGCCGGCCGACAACGCCTGGGTGCACGACTACTGGAACTTCCCGGCCCTCATGGCGCTGTTCCCCGGCTTCGCAGCCCTGGCCGAACGGGCCGGGAGCGCCGTGGTACGTCTACGAGGCGGCACGGCCGGGGGGTCGGTGGCGGGCCTGCGGCGTGGCCTGGCCGAGGGTTCGGTCGCCGTGCTGCTGGTGGCCGCCCTCATGGTCCTGTCGCCCGGCGACCTCCACGACCGGTACTTCGGGGTGCCTGCCGAGGCCGGCCTCCTCGTCGATGCCGTCGGACCGGCAGACGGGCAGGAGAGCGTCTGGCACACCCCGCAGGTGCCGTGGCCCACCTGGATATCGCTGGCGTGGCGCCTTCCGACGGCGGCCGTGGCCTCGCCCGGCGACGTGGCTAGCGTTGCCGACCACGACCGGGTGGTCATACGCCTCGACCGCCTCCCGGCCTTCCTGGACGGTTCGGTGGGCGAGGATGCGCTGGCCGTCCGGGGCAACTACGCAGTGGTGACCGGAGCTGACCTCCGAAGTCATCTGATATCCCAGTGACTGCTATCCCAGTGACGGACCCGAGCATGAACCTTCCCGACAAGACGACGATCCGCCGCCGGACGGTCATGGCGGGTGACCGCCCGTGAACCCGGACGTCGTACACGGCAACGACTGGCGGTCGCTGGACCCCGGCGAGATCGGCCACTGGGAGCCCACCCAGCGCGTCACGGTGGTGGTGCCCTGCTACAACGGCCAGGAGCCCCTCGCCCTCACGTTCGCCGCACTCGCCAACCAGACCTACCCGATGGACCTCCTCGAGGTGGTCATCGCCGACGACGGGTCCGACCCGCCCATAGTCGTTCCGCCGGGGGCGCCGTTCGAGGCCCGCGTGGTGGCCCAGGAGCGTGCCGGGTTCGGCCTGGCCCGGGCCCGCAACACCGGGGCGGCGGCCGCCACCGGCTCGATCCTGGTGTTCCTGGACTGCGACATGGTCCCCGAACCCACCCAGGTCGAGGCCCACGCCCGCTGGCACCACCTGGACGACCGCATCCTCACGCTCGGCTTCCGCCAGCACGCCGACTTCTACGGCGTGACCGTCGACGACATCCGGGTGGCCGACAGCATCGGCGACGTGGTGGCCGGTCGCAGCGTCTCGTCGCCGCAGTGGATCGAGTTCCACATGGCCCGCACGAAGGACCTCACCTCGACCGACACGGACCTGTTCCGCATCGTCACCGGCGGAAACCTCGGCATCTCGAAGGCCTTCTACGACGACCTGGGTGGCAGCGACGAGTCGTTCACCCAGTGGGGGGCCGAGGACACCGAGCTGGGCTACCGGGCCTTCAACGCCGGTGGCGTGCTGGTGCCGGAGCGCCGTGCCCTGGCCTGGCACCAGGGCGAGGGAGCGGCCGGCCCCGACCCCGACGAGCAGCGCTCCCAGGTGGAGCAGCGCCACAAGCTCTCCCACCTGATAGCCGAGAAGGGCTTCCGCCGGTCCGTCGCGGGTCGCACCTTCACGGTGCCGTTGGTGACCGTCGCCGTCGATGCAGCGGGTAACAGCTTCGACGACGTTCTCGAAAGGGTCGAGAACCTGCTTGCGTCCGGCTACCACGACTTGGTCGTCGGAATCTCGGTGCACGACGACCACCCGGAGGCGGTCCGCATCCGGCGCGAGTTCGGTTCCGATCCCCGCGTGGTGCTCACCGACGACCTGCTCTCCGACGTGCCGCACGCCGCTGTGCGCCTCGAGGTGCCACCCCGTGTGCGGCTCTGGCCCACCGACGTGGCGTCGATGTTGAAGGGCCTGGAGGGCTTCGGCCTGGTGTGTGCCGAGGTGGAGTTGCCGAGGGAGACCCAGGACCCGGACCAGCCGGCAGGGCCCGACAACGTCGTGGTGGATCGGCCGCACCTGGTGGTCCGCATGGTGTGCACCCGGGCCTTGAAGCGGGCCATGCACGCCGGCGCCGACGACCCGTGGACAGCCGCCGGGGAGTTGTTCGGCCTGCGCACCATGGGCACCGACGCCCTGGGCCTCAAGGCCATGAAGTTGGCGAAAC
>Ga0208335_1000567_pt1 | contig 12926 bp, 18 predicted proteins | sample DeeseametaMP0759_FD_184202 | JGI IMG/M metagenome (GOLD analysis project Ga0208335, IMG submission 184202) | Marine microbial communities from the Deep Atlantic Ocean - MP0759 (SPAdes) | ecosystem: Environmental > Aquatic > Marine > Oceanic | place: West of Cape Town, South Africa, South...
TTGGTATATATTTCCATCTCAAAATAATCTTATAAGAGTAGGATTTTTAAGTATATTTTTATTTATTTTTAGTAAATTTAAACATTTGCTGGAATTAAGTTCGTTAGCTTTATGAGTAATAATAACTATGGAAGCTCTTTTATTTTTATGATCAGGTATTTGGATTAATCGATCAATAGATATTTTAAACCTAGCTAATACTTTTGTAATTTGAGACAAAACGCCTGGCTTATCTCTCACTTCAAATCTTAGGTATAAAGAATTAGAATATTTATTTAAATCATAATTTTTAATAATCTTTCTCTTATTATACGAAACTCCAAAAGGGTATTTTATATTTCCCCTTAAAATAGACAATAAATCAGACATTAAAGCAGATGATGTTGGGCCTGGTCCAGCACCCTCACCTTGTAAAACAGATTCGCCAACGGGTGAACCATTCAAAATAACAGCATTCATAACACCATTTATATTTGCGATGTAACTTTCTTTGTTCACAAGACATGGATGAACTCTTTCAAAAAGCTTATTATCAATTATTTCTGTAATACCTAACAATTTAATTCTCATTCCTAGACTATTAGCCATTTTTATATCTTTTAGTTCAATATCTTCTATTCCTTTCATTAAACTTTTATTTTTAGAAATTTTTTTATTAAAAGAGAGAGATGATAAAATTTTAATTTTAGATAATACATCCTGTCCATTTAAATCAAATTTTGGATTAGTTTCGGCAAAACCTAATTTCTGAGCCTTTTTTAATACATCTTTAAAACTATTGTTAGTTTCTTGCATTTCAGAAAGAATATAATTTGAAGTACCGTTTAATATTCCAACAACTTTGTTAATTTTGTTAGTCACCAACCCTTCTTTAATTGTTCTTAATATAGGAATTCCCCCAGCAACAGATGCCTCAAACTCTAAATTAACTTTATTTTTTTCTGCAAGAGAAGATAAAAATTCACCATGTTTTGCTATTAGTGCTTTATTAGCAGTAATCACATGAATCTTTTTCTTTATTGATTGTTCAACTATTTTTTTTGAAACTCCATCTGATAAACCAATAAGTTCGAAAAGAATGTCTATTTTCTTTTCCTTTAAAATTTTTAAAGGATTTTTATAAAAAATTTTTTTATTTATTTTAAATTTTCGTTTTTTATTAATATTTCGTGCTGAAATAGCAACTACATTAATTTTTTTACTGGTTTTGATTTCAATTTCTTTCTTTTTTTTATTAAGCTCATTTAATAAATATGAGCCTATATTTCCTAGTCCAATAACAGCTATGTTTAAAGTTTTATTCATAATTATTTATTTATATCTGGATATTCACTATTTTTTCCGTACTCAATAATTATTAATTTATATTCCGCCATAGATAAATCTTTATCTAAATCATCCATATTTAATTCTGTAATTTTTTTTTCTTTTTTTTTGTTTTCCCATATACCTGATTTAGTGTCAAAAGAGCAGTTCGTTAAAAATAACAAAAATAATATAACTGATAATTTTTTAATCATTTAAGTCCTCTATTATCATGAAAATTATAATATATATTAAAATTTTGAACTGCCTGCCCTGCTCCACCTTTTATCAAATTATCTATTGCAGACAAAATAATGATTTTATTCTTAAATTTAGTCTTGCAAATAGAAATATGACAATAATTCGTATTAATAACATCATTGGTACTTAATAAAGAATTGGGTTTTAAAATTTTAATAAAATATTCATTTTTATAGAACGTTTTTAAAGCTTTAATAATTTTTAAAAAGTTTGAGTTATTATTTAATTCAACATAAATAGTGCTTAATATTCCTCTAAACATTGGAGATAAGTGAGGTGTAAAAGTAAAATTTACTTTTTTTCTTGTACTTAAATTAAGTTCTTGTTGAATTTCAGAATTATGTCTGTGAAATCCAACGCCATATGCACTTAAAGATTCATATAAATTTTTATTTGCATATTTTTTATGTATGCCCCTTCCTGCGCCCGAATAACCTGATTTCGAGTCAATTATAATATTTTTTAAACTAATTAAATTTTTCTTAATTAATGGAACTAATGGTAAAAGAACTGAAGTTGGATAACATCCAGGACAAGAAATAATTTTGTAATTTTTGATAATTTTCTTATTTATTTCGGGCAAGGCATAAATACTTTTTTTAATATTGTTTTTTGCTCTATGTTTTATTTTATACCACTTTAGATAATCGCTAGCTTTTTTAAGTCTAAAGTCAGCAGATAAATCAATTAAGATATTTTTATTTAACAAAAAATTTGATAATTTTTGAGCTTCACCATCAGGCAAGGCTGAAAACACTACATGAACTTTTTTTAAAAATTCTTTTTTAAATTTTGTAATTTTAGGAAGATTCTTGTTTTTTAAAGATCTATCATAATAAGAAATAAGCTTACCTTTTGATGAACTTCCACATAAAAATTTAATTTTTACATTTTTATGTTTTAAAAGTAATTTAGTTAATTGAACTCCTATATAACCAGTTGAGCCAGCAATAAGTACATTAAGCTTTGACATAATTCAGTATAACAGTTGAAAATAAAAAAGAAATTATCTTTTAGAAAACTGGAAACTTTTACGAGCTTTTTTACGACCATATTTTTTTCTTTCAACTGATCTAGAATCTCTAGTCGTAAGTTTTTCTTTTTTTAATGTGGATTTTAATTCTGAATCAAACATTAGTAATGCCTTAGAGATGCCATGAATCGCTGCACCAACTTGACCTGATAATCCACCGCCTTTAACATTACATCTAACATCATATTCAGTAGATTGATTTATTATTTCAAAAGGTCTTAACAATTGCATTTTGTGATTTGCTCTTTTGAAATAATTTTCATAGTTTTTTCCATTAACATAAATTTTTCCAGAACCTTTTTTTAACCATACTTTGGCAATTGATGTTTTTCTTCTACCGGTAGCATATTTGCTGTCCTTAAAATCTAATTTAATTTTTTCTGATGTACTTTGAGTAGTTTCCATTTTTTAATTTCTAACTAAATTTTTATTATTAAGTTTTGACAAATCTACTATCTTAGGGTTTTGTGAAGAGTGAGGATGTTCAGATCCAGAATAAATTTTTAACTTTGTTAATTGTTTTTTTGCTAATGGTCCATCAGGAAGCATTCTTTTTACTGCTAATTTTAATACTTCCTCAGGTTTTTTGCTATGAAGCTTTTCTGGAGTAGTTATTTTAATTCCGCCTGGATATCCAGTATGTCTATAATATTTTTTATTTTTGAATTTTTTACCAGTAAACTTAATCTGTTCTGTATTTTTAACTATCACATAATCTCCATCATCCATATGAGGAGTAAATGTATTTTTATTTTTGCCTCTAATAATCTTTGAAATAATTGTAGCTAATCTACCAACTACAGCATTTTTGGCATCAATTTCATACCATTGGCTTTGGATCTCGCTATTTTTAACAAATTTTGTCATGTGTGCGGGAGTAGTACTTACAAATATATATAATGTCAATTTATTATATTTTGCTTGTTTTTTTATAACTGCCTGGTAAAAAACTGTAGCCGATTTGCACCTTATTGATGGCATTAAACACTAAAAAAAAAGAAAAAAATGAGTAAATCAAAAAATCCGGAAACTATTGTATTGCATGGTGGCGATTATAGGTGTGATCCTGCAACAACTGCAGTAGCAGTACCTATATATAGAACAACATCATATCAGTTTAACAATACTGATCATGCTGCAAATTTATTCGCCTTAAAAGAGTTTGGTAACATTTACACAAGAATAATGAATCCAACAAATGATGTATTGGAGAAAAGACTTGCTGCTTTAGAAGGTGGTTTGGCTTGTGTAACTGTTGGTTCAGGACAGGCTGCTTCAACTTTTGCTTTGGTAAATGTTTGTCAGTCAGGAGATAATTTTATCAGTTCTACAGATTTGTATGGTGGGACAGTAAATTTATTTACTCATACTTTAAAAAGACTTGGTATAGAAGTTAGATATGCAGATCCTACTGATCCAAAAGACTTTGAAAAACTTATTGATGATAGAACTAGAGCTATTTATGCTGAAACTTTACCAAATCCGTATTTAAGAGTTTTTCCTATCAAAGAAGTAGCTGATATTGGAAGGAAACATAATATACCGTTAATAATGGATAACACTGCTTCACCAATAATTTGTAAACCGATTGAACATGGCGCTGCTGTAGTAGTTCATTCACTTACTAAATATATTGGTGGTCATGGTACTGTAATTGGAGGATGTTTAATAGATGGAGGAAATTTTGACTGGACAACTGATAAAAAAAGACAACCTTTATTTAATGAGCCTGATGCAAGTTACGGAGGCGCTGTATGGGGTGAAGTAGTACCTCAGTTAACAGGAGCAAATGTTGCTTATGCTGTACGTGCAAGAGTAGTTTTATTAAGAGATCTTGGGGCGGCTTTAGCTCCTGATAATGCTTTTGGTATCATTCAAGGATTGGAAACAGTACCACTAAGAATGAAACAACATTGTTCAAATGCACAAAAAATTGTTAATTATTTAACTAAACATAAAAATGTAGAAAAAGTTATATATCCTAATCTACACACAGGTGAAATTGGAGACAGAGCCAAAAGATACTTAAATGGTGGTAATGGTGGATTAGTTGGGATTGAAGTTAAAGGTGGTGTTGAAGCTGGTAAAAAATTTATAGAAGCTTTAAAAATGTTTTATCATGTTGCAAATATTGGTGATGCAAGAAGTCTAGCAATACACCCTGCTACTACGACCCACAGCCAATTAAATGAAGAAGAACTTTTAGCAGCAGGTGTAACTCCTGGTTATGTTAGACTTTCAATAGGAATTGAACATCCAGATGATATTATATCTGATTTAGACCAAGCTTTAGAAGCATCAGGAAAAGCTAATTTGAAAGCAGTGAGTTAAAGTTATTAAGTGTTTTTATAAAAAATATATAAATAGCTACTTAAAACTAAGATTGAACCAATTTGATGTAGAGAAGCATACTTAATCTCCATACCACTTAATAAAGTAATAATTCCTAAAAAAATTTGAATTAATATAGCAATATCAAAAAGTAAAAGACTTTTTAAATCCAAATTTAATTTAATGTAATAAATGTTTAAAAATATAATTAAAAAAAATAAAAGATAAGCAATAATTCTATGCAGGAGTTGAATAATTGAAGGATTATTTAACACTGTTAATTTAAAATAATCATTTAAAGCTGTGTCATTTGGTAAAAAATAACCATTCATATCTGGCCATGTATTATAAATTAAACCTCCATTAAGTCCTGCAAGGAGAGCACCAAGAATAATTTGTAAAGCTATTAAGACAAGAATGGCAGTAGATAATTTAAATGGTAATTTAATATTAAGTTTTTCTATATTATTAATATCAAAGAAAAACCATAGTGATAAAGATAGAATAATTAATGCGACCGAAAGATGTATTGCAAGTCTATAATGACTCACATCAAGATTCTTATCTAAACCACTTTTTACCATATACCAACCAATAAAACCTTGAAAAACAATTAAAAGAAATAAAATGAAATATCTTTTATAATTATTTAAGAATCCTTTATACGTGATTGAAAAATAAATTAACGGGATTATAGATAAAAAACCAAGAAGTCTAGCTAGCATTCTATGACTGTATTCCCAATAAAATATTACTTTAAATTCATCTAAAGACATTTCAGTATTCAATAATTTGTATTCAGGAATTTTTTTATAATCATTAAAATAATTATTCCATTCTTGTAAATTAAGAGGAGGAAAAACTCCTTTAAAAACTTCCCACACTGTTATTGATAATCCCGATTCTGTGAGTCTAGTAAGTCCACCAACAAAAACTATTAACGATACTAATGTGATCATTGTTATTAACCAAATTTTTAATGATAATATATTAATGTTTTTATTTACATTCATGTTCGTAAAATATAATAATTTCATTATTATCAAATAGATTAAATGTCGCCCCAAAATAAAAAAAAATTAAACTCACTTAGAAAACAATTAGATAAATTAGACAATGATTTGTTAAAGATTATTAAAAAAAGAACCAGCGTAGTAAAAAAAGTATTAAGTACAAAAGAATATAAATATGAAATAGTAGATAAAAAAAGAATAAATAAAGTATTATCTAATATAAGAAATAAATCCCTAAAAAATAATATTGATCCTAAAATTACAAATAGAATTTGGAAAAATATGATTTGGTCCTATATTGATTTTGAAAAAAAGAACTTTAAAGAAAAATAATTATTTACTTGCTATGAGGTGGAAGTTTTTTCTCAACAAAAATTTCATGTTTTCTTGTTGAAGGATTATATTTTTTTATCTTTAATTTAACTTTAGCTTTTTCTCCACCTGATGGCTTTTTCGTGTAGTAAAAAAATGGACTATCTGGTTTAGATTCAGGTACCAATCTTACTTTTACATAAGTTTTTTTTGCCATATTATCCTAACTTTTTAATTTCTTTGACTAACTTTGAAATTTTCTCGATTTGAGATTTCAAATTATTATTTTTGCTGTTTATAGAGGTATTCGAAAATTCGTCAAGATCAAAAGAATTTTGATTTATTAAGTACTTTTTTACACCATTTATAGTCATACCCCTTTCTTTAAGCAGAAACTTAATTTTTTTTAAAATTTCAATAGTTTTATTATCATAATATCTTCTTTTTCCCGAAAAAATTTTAGGCCTAATTTGCCTAAACTCTTTTTCCCAAAATCTAATTGTATGTGTATTTAATTTGCCTGTCTTTTGACTAACAAGATTTAATAATTTTGCTACTTCACCTATTGATTTGTAAGCATTTTCTTTTTTGACATTCATTCTATGAAATTAATTGATTTTTTTAATTCTTTCGATGGCTTAAATAATATCACTTTTCTTTCTGAAATAATTTTGTTTTCTTTTGTTTTAGGATTTCTTCCAATCCGACTTAATTTATTTCGTAAAATAAATGTTCCAAATTTAGCTATTTTTACTTTTTCATGTTTTATTAGATTTTGTAAAATTAGCTCAAACATGTCTTCAAGTAAGTTTTCTGATATCTTTTTTGAATACCCAATTTGCATATATAATGCATTAACTATATCTTTTTTGGTAAGATTAATTCTCATTAATTAATTTATATTTTCTTTTATCTTTTCAATTAATTTACCTTTTACAATTTTTTCACATACTTTTAATGAATTAGCAAAACCAACTAGATCTGTCCCACCATGACTTTTAATCACGGGCGAATCTAATCCAAGTAATATAGCGCCATTATAGTATCTTGGATCTAATTTCTTTTTAAATTTATTTAGATTTTTAATGTTTAATAATGTAGATAATTTTCCAACAACACTTGAGGTAAGAGCTTGTTTAAGTTCTGAAGCAATAAAGTTAGCAGTTCCCTCTGCAGTTTTCAATGCCACATTACCTGTAAATCCATCTGTAACAATTACATTAACTTTGCCGTCCATAATATGGTTTCCCTCTATATAGCCATGAAACTCATAAATAGGATGATTTGAATTATTTAGTTTCTGAAAAGTATTTTTTATTACAGTATTTCCTTTTAATTTTTCTGATCCAATGTTTAAAAGAGCGACTTTAGGTGTTTCGTTATCAAAGAGAGCTCTATATAAAGCTGAACCCATTAAACTAAAATCAATTAAGTTTTTTTCATTACATTCAATATTTGCACCAAGATCTAAAACTACATTCATTCCTGTTTTATTTGGCCATAATCCCGATAGAGCAGGTTTATCAATATTTTCAATCATATTTAAATTTAATTTTGCAATAACAAATAAAGCTCCAGTATTGCCAGCTGATAAAACTATATCTGATAATTTATTTTTTACACTTTCAATAGCAAGCCACATGCTGGTATTCTTACCCCTTTTGGCAGCGAACAAAGGGCTATCTTCATTTTCAATTTTTTCCTCTGTATGAATGAGTTCATAATTTTCTTTATTAATAGATTTGTTGAGAATTATTTTTTCAATAATATTTTGGTTACCAAATATTTTATAAATTATATTTTTGTTTTCTCGATGATATAATTCTATAGCATCAATAATTTTTATTGGTGAGTTTTCACCACCCATTGCATCAACTGCAATTGTAATTGATTTTGTCATGAAAAAATTATTCTTTAGAATCTAGAATTTGTCTACCTTTATAAAATCCAGTTTTTAAATCTAAATGATGTGATAAACGATATTCACCTGATTTTTTATCTTCAATTACATTCTTGATAGAGAATTTAAGATGTGATCTTCTTTTCCCTGCTCTTGATCTAGTAGTTTTACGTTTTGGTACAGCCATATATTAAAATTTAAAGCTTATTACATCTTTTGTAAATTGATTTAAAGTATTATTTTTTAAAAATATTCTATATTTTTCAAAGTAATTGACCAAAAAAACAGCTTCTTCGTCTATACCGATAAATTCAGAAAAAATTTTACATTTTTGATCATTATTTAATTTTTCCCAATTTTCAACTTTATCTATTATTGAATAAAAAATATTAACGTATTGTTTCATTTTTTTGTTAATTGTTGAGTCTCCATAACCTATTTCTCTTACAGAAAGTTCTAATTGTCTAAAATTAAAATCATAAATCTTTTGAAGGTATTTTTTTGTATTGTCCTTTTTATATATTTTTAAAAAAAAGGCAAAATGAAACAAAAAAACCATTAATCTCTGTGAAAAAGAATCTTTATTAGTAATTTTTTCAAACAGCAATTTATTTCTAGTTAATTTAATTAAATTATTGTAAATATTAAGATATTCGTTTTTCATATGAAACTTTTATTTATTATTGCATTTATATTTATTTTAAGTTGTTCAACTAATAAAGTTAAAAACAATCATGGTGTTTTATCATTAAATAATAAGTTTAATAAAATAGTTGTAGAAAAATCAAATAGCAATGACATTTTAAATTTACTTGGTCCGCCATCCACAAAGAGTAGTTTTGATAACAATATTTGGATATATATTGAAAGAAAAAAAACTAATCAATCAATTTTTAAACTAGGTAAACAAAAAATTGAAAAAAATAATGTATTAGTCTTAGAATTAGATAACAAAGGAATTCTAGCTAAAAAAAAACTATATAATCTTGACGATATGAATGATTATAAATTTGTTGAAAAAGCTACTCAAAAAGATTTTTCACAAAATTCATTTGTTTATGGAGTTTTATCTAGTTTAAGAGATAAAATTAATGCTCCAGTACGTAAGAGAAAAGAAAAATAATTTAACCAGCTATAAATGACAAAAGTAACAATGCAACTATATTGGTAATTTTAATCATTGGATTTATTGCAGGTCCAGCTGTATCTTTATAAGGGTCACCAACTGTATCACCTGTAATAGCTGCCTTATGAGCCTCGGATCCTTTTCCACCAAGGTTACCGTCCTCTATATATTTTTTTGCATTATCCCATGCACCACCTCCAGCAGTCATTGATATTGCAACAAACAAACCTGTTATAATTACCCCCAACAACATTGCCCCTAGTGAAGATAGAGCAGCTACTTGACCTCCAATTTGTAAAATAATTAAATATAAAACAATTGGTGATAAAACAGGAAGTAATGATGGAACAATCATTTCTTTAATTGCGGTCTTGGTAAGCAAATCAACTAACCTACCATAATCTGGTTTTGCTTTTCTTTTCATAATACCTGGAATTTTTTTAAATTGCCTTCTAACTTCAATAACAACCAAACCACCTGCTCTTCCAACAGCTTGCATGCCCATTGATGCAAATAAATAAGGTAACATTCCACCAACTAGTAGACCAACAACTACAAAAGGATTTGAAAGATCAAAAGTTACTACTACATTTTCTAAGTTAGATCCTTTTACTTGTGAAAAAAATTTTATATCTTCAGTGTAAGCTGCAAACAAAACAAGAGCTCCTAATCCAGCAGAAGCAATGGCATAACCTTTAGTTACAGCTTTTGTTGTATTTCCTACCGCATCTAATGCATCAGTTGTTTTCCTGACGTTTTTAGGAAGATTTGCCATTTGAGCAATTCCACCAGCATTATCAGTTACAGGACCATAAGCATCAAGAGCAACAACCATTCCAGCTAAAGCCAACATAGTAGTTACGGCTATCGCTATTCCATAAAGTCCTGCTATAGAATTTGTAAAAAGAATACCCGCTACAATTATTAAAGCAGGAATAGCCGTTGCTTCCATAGAAACAGCAAGTCCTTGAATTACATTAGTACCATGACCTGTAGTTGATGATGAAGCCACACTTTGAACAGGTCTATAACTAGTACCTGTATAATATTCTGTTACCCAAATAATTAGACCAGTTATTACTAAACCAATTACACCACAATAATATAAACTCATTCCATTAAATTCTTTAAGTAAATTTCCTTCTGAATTAATTGTATAGACTTTATCAAGACCAATCACCCAATCAGTCACAGGATATAATACAAGCAAGGAGGTTATAGCCGTTACTATAAAACCTTTATACAATGCAGCCATAATATTTTTAGATTTCCCAAGACGGACAAAAAAAGTTCCTAAAATAGATGTAAGAATACATGCACCACCAATTGTTAATGGATAAATCATCATATTCATATCTCCATGAAAAAAAATTGAAGAAAGAACCATAGTAGCAACAATTGTGACTGCATAGGTTTCAAATAAATCAGCCGCCATACCAGCACAATCACCAACATTATCTCCAACATTATCAGCTATTACTGCAGGATTTCTTGGATCATCTTCTGGAATACCAGCTTCTATTTTACCTACTAGATCAGCTCCAACATCGGCACCTTTAGTAAAAATACCTCCACCTAATCTCGCAAAAATTGAGATTAATGATGCACCAAATCCTAAAGCAATTAGTGCATTAATTAATTCCCTTTCTTCTGTACCATTCTTAAGTAAAAAATAATAATAAACTGATATGGACAACAAAGCTAAGCCAGCAACTAGCATTCCTGTGACCGCTCCAGATTTAAAAGCTATAGATAGTCCCTGGGACAATCCTTTCCTTGATGCTTCAGCTGTTCTTACATTTGCTTGAACAGATACTAACATTCCCACATAACCTGCTAAGCCTGATAGAGTTGCACCTATCAAATAGCCTAGTCCAACAAGAATACTAAATGCATAAGTAATAATAACTAAAACAACTAATCCTACTATAGCGATCGTCTTATATTGTCTGTTTAAATATGCTCTTGCACCTATTTGGATAGCTGACGCAATTTCTTGCATTTTTGCATTGCCAGGGCTTGAACTTAAAATGTTCTTACCTGTAAAATATCCATAAATTATGGATAACAGACCTGCTAAAATTGTATAAATTAAAATTGTCTCTGTTGAAGTATTCATAAATCCCTTAATAAAAATATTGTATCTTAGTTTTTAAAATGCGGACATTACAAAATAATTAATAAAACGCAATATTTAACTTTTTAAAATTTATGTGAATAACCTTGAAAATTAACTAAATTTATAGGCTTATTGTCCAATAATAGTAAGTTCTTTTTAAATCTTTTATTAATTTTACCTATAATTGTAATTTTTTGACACATTTTTTTTGAAATATTTTTAATAAGCTTTCTATTTTTTATTGATGATGTAAAAAGAATTTGATAATCATCACCTTTAAATAAATATCTATCTTTTTTTTGATTATGTTTTTTTAAATATGATTTTAACATATTTGAAATAGGAATTTTATTAATATCAATTTCAAAAGATAATTTTTGTTTATTAATTAACTTACTCATATCAGAAACTAAACCATCAGATATATCCATAGAGGTATTAGCAATTTTTTTAATAGAGCTATGAATATTAAACGGTAAGTGTGGACAATAATATTGATTGAAAAAATATTTTTTTAATTTTGAGTTAACATTAATTTTTTTTTGAATTATTTTTAAACCTAAATAACTATCTCCTATATTTCCAGTTACATATACATCATCATTTATTCTTGCTTTATTTCTTTCAACGATCCGATTATCAAAGCCTATTGTTGTAATAGAGAAAGAAACTTTATTAGAATTAATAGTATCTCCACCAGACAATCTCAAATCATATTTTTTTTGCTCCTCTTTTAATGATTTTGAAATTAATTTTAGATTTTTTTTTGTAAAACTTTTTTTATTTCCACTTGCAGAGATAAAATAATACTTAGGCTTAACACCTTTACATATTAAATCAGAAATTGCTGATCTTAATACTTTTTTAATAACTAAATTTGGATATTTAAAATTTGGAAAATGTACACCTTCATTATATGTATCAATAGATACAGCTAATTTGTTTTTTTTATCAAAAAATACATCATCATTTAATTTTTTAGAACTTGGATTATTTTTAGTGAGTTTTTGGAAATAATTTTTAATTAATTCAAATTCATTCATTGGAATTTCTTAATTTTTTAGATATTTTATCTAATAAAGCATTTAAATATTTTGTTTGTGCATCTTCAATAAAGAAATTTGAAGCGTTTAAATACTCTTTAATAATAATTTTAACTGATGTTTTTGGCTTATATAAAAACTCAAATATAGCGCTTTTAATAATAACTTGAAAAACTTTGTCTAAATTCTTTAAATTTACATCAGAATTAAGATGGTTTTTTATTTCCTCATTAATAATATCTTCTCTTTCAATTGTTCCATTTACAACATCTTTAATAAATTTTTTAAATCTATGTTTCGGAAATGTTAAATCTTCATCTTTATTGAAAAACTTTCCATAAAGTTTTTGAATTATAATAACTCTGGGATTATTTTTAGGACTATAATGTAATGTCATTTTATTTAGATAATACAGCAATGACAGCATTTGCTGCTTCTTCACCTTTGCCATTTTTTATGTGATCTTTTACATCATACGAACCA
>Ga0208335_1000584_pt1 | contig 12725 bp, 10 predicted proteins | sample DeeseametaMP0759_FD_184202 | JGI IMG/M metagenome (GOLD analysis project Ga0208335, IMG submission 184202) | Marine microbial communities from the Deep Atlantic Ocean - MP0759 (SPAdes) | ecosystem: Environmental > Aquatic > Marine > Oceanic | place: West of Cape Town, South Africa, South...
GAAATTAATATAAGAAAAGAGTTGGGTGTGGAGCAACAACTTTTAACACCAGATGAAATCCATGATCTAGAGCCAAATATTAGAAAAGTTTATCATGGTGGAGTTTATTATCCTAGTGCAAGACATACCAGAAATCCTAGAAAAATGTTGCTGAAATTATTCGATTTGTTTTTAAAACGAGGTGGTAAATTTGAAAAACAAAACGTTGAAGTAATTAATTTTTCATTCGAAAATAAACCTATAATAAAAACTAATTTAAATTCCTATTCTTTTGATAAAGCAGTTATTGCTTGTGGAGCTTTTTCAAAAAAATTAACAGATCAAGTGGACGAAAAAATTCCTTTAGATACTGAACGGGGTTATCATGTTCACTTTAAAGGTCATGACCATTTGCTTTCAAGACCTGTGATTTTTTTAAATAGAGGATTTGGAATAACCCCTATGGAACAGGGATTAAGGGTAGTAGGAACGGTAGAGTTTGGTGGTTTAGATAATCCATTAAGTAAAAAAAGAGTTCTCAATCTTGTAAATAATGCAAAATATTTATTTCCAGAATTATCCGAACATTGTGATGAGTGGTTAGGTTTTAGACCTAGTTTGCCTGATTTTTTACCAGTTATAGGACCATCCAAAAACTACAAAAATTTATTTTATGCCTTTGGCCATCATCATTTAGGGTGGACACTGGGCGCAATTACAGGAAAAATTATTACAGGAATGCTTGCCGAAGAAAATACTAACCTCAATCTAACTCCTTACAGCTCACTTAGATTTAGTTAGGAGGCTTAGTAAGATGTCAAAAAATATGACAGTAGAAAAAACTTTTGCCTCAGCAATTCAAAATCACCAAAAAAATAATTTTAAAGCTGCCGAGGATTTATATAATCAAATATTGGAAATTGATCCTAATCATATTAAAACAATTTTCTTTTTAGGAACATTATCAGTGCAGACCAAAAATTTTGACAGAGCAAAACAAATGCTTCAAAAAACCATCCAAGCCCAACCCAATAATGTAGACGCGTACAATAACCTTGGAGTGGTTTTTAAGGAATTTGAAGAATTTCAAAAAGCAAAAGATTGCTTTGAAAAAGTTATCCAAATTCAACCCAAGCATGTAGATGCACTTAACAATCTCGGTAATGTATTTAAGCAATTAAATGAACCTCAAAAAGCAATAAATTATTATCAAAAAGCAATCGAGATCGAACCTAGTTATATTAATGCACACCAAGATCTAATGGATGTTTGTGAAAAAACAAATCAAATAACAGAACTAAAGGATGCGGTTTCAAATGCTAGAACTTTTTTCAAAGATAATTCTATTATCAAATTATATGAAGGAATTCTTTTAAGCAGGAATGAAAAATTTGTTGAGGCAAAGAATTATTTAGAATCAATCTTATTTGAAACTAAAGAGATAAAAAATGAAATATTAAGAGTTTCAACTTTAGCAAAATGTTATGATCGAATTGGCGGCACCGATAAGGCTTTTAATTACTTTAAAAAAGCTAATCTTTTAACACAATCAACAAAGATGAAAAACTTTGATAAAAATAAATATTTACAAGAGATAAAAATTAGAAAAGAATTTTTTAAAAAATCCAATATAGAAAAATGGCCTGCTTTAAAACAATCTGATAACAGACCAAACCCCATTTTCCTTATTGGTTTTCCAAGATCAGGTACAACACTTTTAGACACCATATTACGTAGCCATCCCTTGATTGAAGTTGTCGAAGAACAATTTATGGTAGAACAATTAATCAATTCATTAAATCAATTACCAAACAGCAAATTTGAAAATATAAAAGAAATAGAAAATGAACAAATTATAAAAATAAGAAAAACTTATTTTGAATCTCTTGAATCGCAAATTCAAAATAAAAATAATACAAAACTTTATATTGATAAGTTGCCCTTAAATATAATTCACGTGGGAGAAATCGTTAGAATATTTCCTAATGCAAAATTTATTGTCTCACTTCGTCATCCGTGTGACTGTGTTTTAAGTTGTTTCATGCAGGATTTCGAACTTAATGATGCAATGGCAAACTTTCTTAACCTAGATGACGCTGCGCACTTGTATGATGCTGTAATGAATTTATGGACTCAATATACATCAATTTTCTCAATTAATTATCATGAGGTAAAATATGAAAATTTAATCGAAAATTTTGAACCTACAGTCAGATCAATATTGAATTTTTTGGAATTATCTTGGGATGACGCGGTGCTAAACTATTTAATAACAGCAAAAAAAAGAGACAGAATTGCGACACCAAGTTATTATCAAGTAACTAAACCAATATATTCATATGCAATTGGAAGATGGCAGCGTTATAAAAAACAAACTTCAAATATTTATCCAATTTTAGAAGGATGGATAAAAAAATTTAATTATTAATACTATAAAAAGAACATTAAAAAGATATGAAGATAAGTATTCTTGGTATAATTAAAAAATGACAATTTATGCTTTATCAACTGGTCCAGGAATATCTGGCATAGCTGTAATAAGGGTTTCAGGAAAAAATACAGCGGAAGTAATTAAAAAATTAACTGGATCAAAATTGCCAGTTCCAAGAGTAGCTACGCTCAAAAAATTCAATAAAAATGGGGGGAAAGAGCTGATTGATGAAGGGGTAATTATATGGTTCCCAGCTCCAAATAGCTATACAGGTGAGAATTTAGCAGAATTCCATGTTCATGGTAGCAGAGCAGTGATTAATGCTATGCATTCTGCTATTTCAAAAATAAAAAATTGCCGTTTAGCAGAGCCTGGAGAGTTCACAAAAAGGGCATTTCAAAATGGAAAAATAAATTTATTAAAAGCGGAAAGTATAGCAGATTTAATTTCATCAGAAACTGAAATTCAAAGAAAACAAGCCCTTAAAATCATGAGCGGTAAATCAGCAGACAAGTTTAATTCATGGAGAGAAAAACTTTTAAAAATTTTATCGCACGTAGAGGCGAAAATCGATTTCCCCGATGAAGGTTTACCAAAAAAAATTATTACTGAAGTACAAAAAATATCAAACACTGTGTTAACAGAAATTAAAAAGACATTAGATGATCAAAATGTTGGGGAAAGAATAAGAGAAGGTTTTAAAATAGCAATTATAGGACCACCAAATTCAGGAAAATCTAGCTTATTAAATTATCTTTCAAAAAGAGATGTTGCGATTGTTTCAGAGATAGCTGGCACAACAAGAGATGTAATAGAAACTCACCTTAATCTTGATGGTTATCCGGTAATCGTTTCTGATACAGCAGGAATTAGAAGTTCAAAAAATGAAATAGAAAAAAAAGGAATTAAAATAGCTTTAAAACGAGCAGGAGATGCTGATTTAAGGTTGGTTATCGTATCTGCTAAAAATGTTGATTTTACTGGTGTTTTAAAGGGTTTATTAACAAAAAATGCTATTTTAGTAGTAAATAAATCAGATTTAATAAAAGGAAAATTAAATAGTAAGTTTAAAAAATACGAAAACGTTTTGATATCCATAAAAAAAGATTCAAATTTAAATAAACTAATTACAAAAATAAAAAGTAAATTAAAAAATAAATTTACAACAGCTGAAGATATTTTAATCACTAGAGAAAGACACAGACAAAATTTAAAAAACTGTGCTCAACATTTGGAAAAATTTCAAAAAAAGAAATCTGCTCAAGATTTTGATAAAGCTGCTGAAGACTTAAGATTAGCTACAAGACACCTAGGAATGATCGTGGGAAAAGTAGATGTAGAGGAGCTATTAGGCAGTATTTTCAACGATTTTTGCATAGGCAAGTAGTTATTCAACAAATCCTTGTAAATCTAAAATAGAAATATACATTTAAGTCATGAACAATTTAGACTTTGATGTAGTGGTAATTGGTGGAGGCCATGCAGGCTGTGAAGCTGCTGCTGCATCAGCACGTATGGGAGTAAATACTGGTTTGTTTACTCATAAGATAGAAACCATAGGTGAGATGTCTTGTAACCCGGCTATTGGTGGCTTAGGTAAAGGACATTTAGTTAAAGAGATTGATGCCTTAGATGGAGTCATGGGGGTTGTGGCTGATAAATCAGGAATTCAGTTCAGATTGCTAAACAGAAGCCGAGGTCCTGCTGTTCGAGGTCCTAGAACGCAGTCAGATCGAGCTTTATATAAGAAATATATGCAAAAAACTCTTTTAAGTTATTGTAATTTAAGAGTTTTTTCAGACCCTGTTATTGAGTTCATATTTAATAAAAATCAGGTCATTGGCTTCCATACCAAGTCAGGAAAAAAAATAAATTGCAAAAAAATGATTTTAACTACAGGAACTTTTTTAAACGGTTTAATTCATATTGGTGATGAAAAGACTCCTGCTGGGAGACATGAAGAAAAACCTTCAACAGGTTTAAGTGAACAGTTAGAAAAATTTAAAATGAAATTAGGAAGACTTAAAACTGGAACACCACCTAGACTGGATGGATCTACTATTAATTATAATGGTTTGGAAAAACAAGATGCTGATACTGACCCAGAATATTTTTCTTTTTTAACAAATAAAACTTACAATAAACAAATTGCTTGTAGTGTTACATACACAAATAAAAAAGTTCATGACATCATAAGAAAAAATTTGTCTAAAAGTGCAATGTACTCTGGAAGCATTAAAGGTGTTGGCCCGAGATATTGTCCTTCTATTGAAGATAAAATTGTAAAATTTTCTGATAAGACTAGACACCAAATTTTTTTAGAGCCAGAAGGTTTAAATGACACAACAGTATATCCGAATGGAATCTCGACCTCTTTACCGGCTGAGGTACAAGCAGAAATATTAAGTAAAATCAATGGATTAGAGCGTACTCGCATAATAAGACCTGGATACGCTATTGAATACGATTATGTTGATCCGCGAGAGCTAAATCACACTTTGGAAACTAAAAAAATAAAATCACTTTACCTTGCTGGTCAGATTAATGGAACAACAGGTTATGAAGAAGCTGCCGCTCAAGGACTCATGGCTGGAATTAATGCTGCACTATCAATCAAAGATCAAGAGCCACTAGTTCTCGATCGCGCTCAAGCATACATCGGAGTCATGATAGATGATTTAGTAACCAAAGGAGTTGCTGAACCATATCGTATGTTTACATCACGAGCTGAATATAGACTAAGCCTAAGAGCCGACAACGCAGATACAAGATTAACTCAAGTTGGAATCGATATTGGGTTAGTTCAAAATCCAAGAGCAAAATTATATACGATAAAAATCAATAAAATCAATGAATTAAGTAATAGTTTAAAAAGCTTGAAAATATCACCAAATAAAGCTGAAAAATTTAACATTAAGATTGCAAAGGATGGGATCAAAAGATCAGCTTTTGATATGTTGTCAAGGGCAGGAGTTACTTTTGCCAAATTAAGATCAATTTGGAATAAAATACCTCTAGCATCTCGGAAAGAGGAAGAGCAAATTGAAATAAGTGCACATTATTCAGGATATTTGGAGAAACAGGAAGCTGACATTATTGCATTTAGAAAAGATGAAAATCTAATAATACCCGAAGGTATAGATTATAGTAAATTAAGTGGTCTCTCTAATGAAGTTATAAGCAAGTTCAAGCTTATAAAACCGCAAACTCTAGGACAGGCACTTAGGATAGACGGAATTACACCTGCGGCTGTTTATATTTTACTATCTCACGTAAAAAGGAGACATCAGAAGCTTAAAAGGGCATAGATGAGCCAATCTATTCAGATTGCTACATTCAGTAAATTTATACAAGTTTCACGTGAAACAATTACAAGTTTAGTAAAATACGAAAATTACCTAATTAAATCTAACAAAACACTAAATTTGATAGGAAAATCAACAATTAATGAAATATGGCTAAGGCATTTTCTAGATAGCTCGCAAGTTATTGATTTTATTGACAAAAATACAGGAAGCCTAATAGATTTAGGATCCGGCGCTGGTTTTCCGGGTTTGATCATAGCAATTTTAGCTAAAGATAGAAAAATCAATTTAAAAGTAAAATTAATTGAAAAGAGTCCGAAAAAAGCATCGTTTCTAAGAGAAATAGTAAACTATCTTAATTTGAATGTTGAAGTTTTAAACATAAATGCGTTAACGCATGCAAAGAAGTTAGAAGCAGATTTAATTGTTGCAAGAGCATTTAAGCCTTTAAAAATTATTTTACAGTTTTTAGACAAAAATACTGAAAATTGGAAAAAAGTGTTTCTTTTTCTGGGGAAAACAGGACAAGATGAGCTACTTCAAGCTTCAAAAAGTTGGCATATCAAGTATAAGCAAAGAATGAGTGTAACTAGCAATGATTCTATAGTTATAGAAATTAATAAACTTACAAAAAAATAAATTGAATAAAACTCAAACTATTTCAGTTTTAAATCAGAAAGGTGGAGTTGGCAAAACGACCACGGTGATTAATTTGGCCACCGCACTATCTTTTATGAACAAAAAAGTTTTGGTTGTTGACTTGGATCCGCAAGGAAATGCCACTACAGGATTTGGTTTAAACAATGTTGATAATATAAAAACAATTTATGATGTACTAAATGGTAATTGCCATTTTGAAGAAGCTATTAAAGATACGAAAATTAAAAATTTAAAAATTATTTCATCTAACGTAGATTTATCAGGTTTAGAAGTTGAAACGGCCAGCGAAACCAGAAGAGCTCTTTTATTAAAAGACAAAATTGATAACTTTGTTAAAAGTCAAATAAATGACTTTTCTTACATTTTTATCGATTGCCCTCCTTCTCTTAGTCTTCTAACGATCATGTCACTTGTTGCTGCTAAATCTTTAATTGTTCCTCTTCAAACTGAGTTCTTTGCTCTTGAAGGATTGAGTCAATTAACAAAAACAATTGATCGAATTAAAATTAAATTGAATCCAGATTTGATTATTCGGGGAGTACTTTTAACTATGTTTGATAAAAGAAATAAACTTTCATCTCAAGTGGATATAGAAGCGAGGAAGTTTTTTAAAAACAAAGTTTATCAAACAGTGATACCACGAAATGTCAGATTATCAGAAGCTCCCTCCCATGGAGTTCCTGTTTTAATTTATGATAAACTTTGTTCAGGAAGTAAATCTTATTTTAGTTTTACTGAGGAATTTTTAAAGCAAGAAAATATAATGGAGAGTGCTGCATAATGATTGAAAATCGTTTTAAGAAGGGGCTAGGTAGAGGCTTGTCATCATTAATAGGCGATTCTTCCAAAAAAATTGAAACAAATAAAATTTCAATAAATGATCTTACAAGAAATATGTTTCAGCCTAGAAAAAATTTCAGTAAAGAAAGTTTAGAAGAATTAGCTAATTCCATTAGAGAACAAGGAGTCATACAACCAATTATTGTCAGGCCTAATAAATCTTCAGATGGCAAGTATGAAATAATAGCTGGAGAACGGAGATGGTTAGCTTCTCAAAATGCAGGTCTACATGAAATTCCGGCTGTGGTTTTAAATGTCAATGATGTTAAATCTTTAGAGTTTTCTCTTATAGAAAATGTTCAAAGACAAGACCTAGACCCGATAGAAGAAGCTCGTGGCTACCAAAGATTGATAGATGATTTTAACTATAATCACGATAAATTATCTAAGTTTATTGGCAAAAGTAGAAGCTATATAGCAAATTCATTAAGATTATTATCTCTTCAAGAAGAGATTTTATTAATGGTTGAACAAGGAAATTTGTCAGCAGGACACGCGAGAACATTAATAGGATTACAAAACTCAGTTGAACTCGCTAAAAAAATTATACAAAAAAAACTTTCCGTAAGACAAGCTGAGGTCTTAGCAAGACAGTTTAAAAACAAAAAATTTAAATTAATTCATAAGAAAGATCCAAATATATTAGATTTACAAAGAGTTTTAGAAGAAAAAACAGGATTAAGTGTTTCTGTCACTAATAGGAAAAATAATTCAGGAGCAATTTCTTTTGCATATCAAGACCTTAATCAATTAGATAGAATTTCCAATGTAATTAAGAATAATTATTAGCCTTTTTACATAGTTTAGTAAAAAAGTTGAAAAAAATTATTTTTGATATTTGAGGATTTTTTTTACATAAGACTTCGGTATCATTAATTTCATAAATTACTGTTTTTAGATCAGTCAAACTCCAAATAGTTAATTGTTTTTTTACCATTGATTTTTCTTTCCAAAAAATTGGAGGTTTAGATGCGCTCAATAAACTGTCTAGACTATTATAGTTGGTCTCTAATTCTTTCATATTAAGCAATCTTTGTATTTTGTTGCTTAGTATTCTTAATAAAAATATTTGATTAACAGTATTTATATACAGCTCTGACAAAATTTTTTTATATTGTAAAATATTACCACATAAACATTCATTAATAAGACTATCTGATTTATATTCACCAGAAAAATTAATTATAGATTTTATCTCATCAATTTCTATTTTTTTTTTATTTAATGAAAAAGATTTGATTTTTTCAATTTCGTTTTTCAAATTATTACGATCGTTATTAGATTTTTCAATCAATAAATTCACCGATTCTCTTGATAAATTTATATTATTTTTTTTAAGTTCTGCTTTTGCAATAATTTCTAAATCTTTATCATTATCCAAATAACATGGAATACATAGGGTTTTTAAATTTGTTTCAAAAAAATTTCTTAATTTAGATTTTTTTTCTAATACCTCAGCAAAAATTATTAAAAATACATTTTCAGGGCATCTATCTACGATATCATTTACTTGTTTAATTATTTTATCTGTCCCGTTATTAATGGTAATTATTTTTTTATTACTAAATAACGATCCTGAATAAATAGAATTATAAAAATTTTCTTCATTATCAATTATGTCATTTTCGTATAGTGACAAAAGTTCTATATTAGCATCTTGCTGACTCACTACTGTTTTAATGGATTCCCTAATATCTTTTTTTAATCCACTATTTTCACCATATAATAAAAACACATTATATTTTAAGAGGTTCGACGGATTTCTTTGTATTTCGTAACTTTTTAAGATCACTTTATTATAAATTTTGTGCAAGTCTGGTTACTAACTCTTGGTATGTTTTGTTTAAGAGGTCTTCAATGGACCTATTTTCTAAATCAACTGTATCAGAGTATTTATCTTGTACCTTGTAGGTTAGTGAAGAAACAAAGATTTGATTTAATATTTTATCTTTAGTTATAAAATCCGTTACTTTAATATCTGTATTTAAAGTAATTTTGTATTGTAAAATTTTTCCAGCACTATCCTTAGTTGTTACATTTTTATCTTTTGATACCTTAATTACAAGATCAACTCTTCTTAAATTTTGATCATCCTTTTTAGATTTAGATAAACTGTATAATTTAGAATAAATTTTATTTCCTAATATTTTATTACCCTCTATTGAATAATCAGCAATTTCAAATTGTAAATTTGTTGAACCAAAAATTGGTTCGTATCCAGCGCACCCATTGATAAAAAGCAGTAGAATAAATGAGAAAATTGGATAAATTACTTTTTTCATTTTTTTGTTATGAAGTTTACTAGTTTATTTTTAATATAAATATTTTTTATTATTTTTGCAGTATTTTCTACATATTTTGAAACATTATCAATTTCTTTTGATTTTTTTATAACCATTGTTTCTTTTGCATTTATTGGCATTTCTAATATACCTCTTTTTCTTCCGTCCACCTGTACAACTATTGTACAATTTTCCTCTTTAAGTAATTTAGAATCATATTTTGGCCAATAGTATTTTTTATTTATTTTTTCACAGCATTCATGAGCCAAATGTGGAACAAGTGGCATTAATAACATTATTATTTTTTCCCATTCATTTTTTAAAGTTTTATTTGACGTTTTGTTATTAATGACATGATGGTAAAGCAAATTGTATATTTCATGTATATTAGCTATTACGACGTTATATTGAAAATTTTCTAAGTTATGGGTTACGTTATAAACAGTCTTATTCACAGCTATTTGTAGCTCGATATCTTCAGATTTTGATGTTGAATCTTTTTTATTCAAAATTTCATTATTCATTTTCCAAAGTTTTTGAATAAATTTAAAAGCAGCAGAAACCCCCTCCAGTGACCATTGAACGTCTCTTTCTGGCGGGCTATCTGACAACATAAACCATCTAATTGAATCTGCTCCGTAGACACTAATCATTTCTTCTGGATCTACTATATTTTTTCTTGATTTAGACATTGACTCAGAGGGTCCTAACACAATCTTTTTTTTATCTTTTTTTGCGATCCAATTTCCATCAGAATTTTTTTCAACTTCATCTGGATATAACCATTGGTTCTCTTCACTTTTATACGTTTCGTGACAAACCATTCCTTGAGTAAATAAGCTTTTAAATGGTTCAATATAATTAAATTTTTTATTATTATATGATAATGCTCTCATAAAAAATCTAGAGTAAAGCAAATGTAGAATTGCATGTTCCACTCCTCCAATATATTGGTCAACAGGCATCCAATATTTAAGATCGTTTATTTCATAACCATATTTTTTATTTTTTGGTGAACAAAATCTTAAAAAATACCAAGAAGAATCTACAAAGGTATCAAGGGTATCTGTTTCTCTAATAGCTTTTTCTCCTGAAGAAAGTTTGGTAAATTTCCAAGTAGGGTGCTTTTCTAATGGGTTTCCTGTTATATGAAGATTTACATCTTTGGGTAATAATACGGGTAAATCTTTTTTTTTAACAGGGAATGCTTGTCCCTTGCCATTGTATACTATTGGAATTGGACAGCCCCAATATCTCTGTCTAGATACACCCCAATCTTTAAGGCGAAATGTAATTTTTTTTTTTCCTAATTTTTTTTTAGTAATTACTTTAATAATTTTTTCTATAGCCTTATTCACTGTAAGATTGTTTAAAAAATCGGAATTAAATAATATTCCATCTCCTATAAAAGCTTCGTTTTTAATAACAAATTTAGTAGCATCCATGTTCTTTGGTTTAACTACTGGTAATACTTTAAGCTTGTATTTGTTTGCAAAATCTAAATCTCGTTGATCGTGTGCTGGACAACCGAATATTGCTCCCGTTCCATAGTCCATTAAAACAAAGTTTGCAATATAAACTGGAAGCTTAATTTTATTCTTTAAAGGATGAATTGCAAATAAGTCAGTATTAAAACCAATTTTTTCAGCATTAGCCAATGCCTCTTCGGTTGTTCCCATTTTTGAACATTCCGATTTAAAGGAAAAAAAGCCTTTACTCCCTTCAAAATTTTTTGCAATTGGGTGGTCAATCGAAAGCGCAATAAAAGAAGCGCCAAATATGGTATCCGGCCTTGTTGTAAAAACTTTTATTTTATCGAATTTATTTTTCTTATCGATTTGAAAATTTATTTCACAACCGTAAGATTTACCTATCCAATTTTTTTGCATCAGTTTAACTTTTTCCGGCCAATTTTTTAAGTTTTGAAGTTCGTCTAATAAACTTTGTGAAAATTTTTTGATATTAAAAAACCACTGAGAAAGTTTTTTTCTTTCTACTACAGTACCTGAACGCCAGCCTTTTCCATTAATCACCTGTTCATTAGCTAAAACAGTTTGTTCAGCAGGATCCCAATTTACATAAGTATCTTTTTTGTAAACTAAGTCTTTTTCAAATAATTCCAAAAAAAATTCTTGTTGATGTTTGTAATATTCAGGATCACAAGTTGATATTTCTCTATCCCAGTCCAGTGAAAGGCCAAGTAGTTTTAATTGTTTTTTCATAGTTTCTATATTTTTTTTAGTCCAATCTTTAGGATGAAGATTATTTTCGCGAGCAGCGTTTTCTGCAGGCAATCCAAATGAGTCCCAACCCATTGGATGTAAAACATTAAAACCTCTAAGTTTCTTATATCGAGCTAATACATCTCCGATTGTATAATTGCGGACATGTCCCATATGAATTTTACCAGATGGGTAAGGAAACATTTCTAGGCAGTAAAATTTTTTTTTCTTTTTATCAACATTAACAACATTAGTTTTTTTTTCGGACCAAAAATCTTGCCATTTTTTTTCAACATTTTTTATATTGTATCTTTCCATGAATCGTAAAAAACTAAATTTTCATTTATTTTGAAAATATAGGCTATTTAAGGTTTAAGATCGGGTCTCTTTTTTCTTGTTTTTCTTCTATATTCTTTTTCAAAAATTGCTGCCTTTTTAAGAATAGCGACTTGAAGCTCATATTCCAGAGCACTCGATATTTTTTTAACTGTACATTTTTGTTTAATATTACATTTTTTCTTGTGCACAATTACTTTAATTCCATCAGCTCTTATTTCATTTGATAAAAATCTTATTGTAATTTTAATTGATTCATCCGATGCCGTTCCTTCGTTATACCAATCGGTGGTGATAATCCCGCCCGAATAATCGACGTTAGATAGTGGTAAAAAATCGAGTATTTCTAACGTGGCTCGCCACATAGGATTAGAACTGGCGAACTGATAATTGGTTTGACGTCCACCACCCAACGCTCCACCCAGTGTTATACCCTTACCTTCTTCAAGATTTTTTTTCACTCTTTCTTGAGCATTGGGTGAGACTTTTCTAGCGTCGGCCGGGTCCCAAATTCCACAAGAATTTAAGGAAACCAAAAAGGCGATCGCAGCCGATATATAAAAAATATTTTTTTGAATGTGATTTAAAAATTTCATTATCCTAATTTATTACATTAACTTTCGCTTGGAAATTACTAATAAAAGGTACAAAAAAGTTAATTAAAACGCGT
>Ga0208335_1000589_pt1 | contig 12665 bp, 14 predicted proteins | sample DeeseametaMP0759_FD_184202 | JGI IMG/M metagenome (GOLD analysis project Ga0208335, IMG submission 184202) | Marine microbial communities from the Deep Atlantic Ocean - MP0759 (SPAdes) | ecosystem: Environmental > Aquatic > Marine > Oceanic | place: West of Cape Town, South Africa, South...
GTCGACGACTTGGTGAGGAAAAACACCCCAATATTTATAACCCAGTTGTTGGCGCTTTTGGTCGTACCTAAAGTTCATTACTGCATGAGTCGCCAAACAGGAGCACAAGGTTGAAGTAACATTTTCATAAGACCACTCAACGACTTCTTTGAGTTGTTCGTAAAATGGCGCAAGTTGAAGATCTGGATGGGACACGTTGGCGCCGGTAATGATGAGCGCATCTAGGCCAATAGCTTTGATTTCATCAAAAGTTTTGTAATAATTATCAATATGTTCCGACGCATTTTCGCCCCTCTCAATACTTGAGAGTGAAAAAGGGTGGACGTAGAACTGGGCAATTTCATTTGAGTGGCCAATGAGTCGAAAAAATTGGCGCTCGGTAGCCTCCAATGCGGCATCTGGCATTATATTCAATAGGCCAATATGCAGCTCGCGAATCACCTGGTTGTTAGCCCTGTCTTGAGAGAGGATGGTCTCCCCTTGATCTTTAAGGCGTTGAAACGACGGCAGGTCCGAGTGGGCAATTAATGGCATATCAGTCTAGCGCCTCGTCAATTAAATTAAACACATCGTCGGCTGTTTTGCATTGGTAGAGGTCGTCGCTATTGAGAGTGTAGCCGTATTGATCAGCAATTGCCTGATATTTCGGCAAACGGTTGGCGACCAGCCTTGGAAACACCCAACGGACAAACGCATCTGGGCTTATTTGTGCCACGTAGCTAAGCTTGTTTTCATTAAGGTATTCATTCAATGCGGATTGCAAAAACTCGGTCTGATAATACAGCGGCTTAGGGCGTTGCTGTGCGCGCTCAATGAGCATTTTTTCGTTGGCGCTTGATGTTTTGATATAAAGAATCAGCGTATGTTCAGAAAGAGTTTCATATACTCGATTATCGGTTAGCTCACACAGGCTACCACCAGCATCATTAATAAAATGTTCTTGACCCTGGTTTAGGGCGCGCTCTATAAACGCTGGCACGTCGTACATTGCCTTCGTTTCTGCGGCCATGAAAAGCGCTTGTCGACGAGCAAATTCGTCAATCGGCAGGCCGCCCTCTTCGGGATTGCCCACTTTTCCAAGAAAGGCTGAGATTGGTTCGAGGTTGTCAAAAGTGACTTGCGAATTAACGCTAATCGAGTGGTTGTTAAGCAATGTTTTCAACCACGGGTCTTTTTTCATTTTTAGAGCAATATTGTCGACAATTTCATCTTTTAGGTGTGTTGCGCCAATATGGTAGTCGCCGGAAAAGTGAAACCAATCGCCCGCTTGTCCAATCAATTTGGCTAGATGCGTCTTGCCAACACCCGACATACCCAGCAAGGTAATGCGTTTGTTTACTAGTGCTCTAAATTGGTTTTTGTCTAGCTTCATAAAAGACCGTCTTCTTTGAACATGGCGCGAATACCACGGATTGCTTGTCGTATCCTTTGTTCGTTTTCAATTAAGCAGATGCGTACATAATCATCGCCATAATCGCCAAAACCAATGCCCGGTGACACACCAACCTTGGCCCGTTTAAGCAGCTCTTTGCAAAACTCTAGTGAACCCAAGTGTCGATAAAATTCTGGAATTTTTGCCCAAACAAACATGGTTGCTTTAGGCGGTGGAACATCCCAGCCAATGCTACTCAGGGCCTCGCATAATACATCACGACGATGTTGGTACATATCGCGAATCTCGGACACACAAGTTTGGTCGCCTTCGAGCGCCTCAATGGCGGCCACCTGAATTGGGGTAAAAATGCCATAGTCTAAATAAGATTTTATCTTTGCAAGCGCATTAACCAGTGTTGCGTTGCCGACCATAAAGCCAACACGCCAGCCAGGCATATTATAGCTTTTTGATAAAGAGAAGAATTCAACAGCAATGTCTTTTGCACCGGGCACTTCAAAAATGCTTGGCGCTTTATAGCCGTCATAGACGATGTCAGCATAAGCTAAATCTTGGATTACCCATATTTCGTGCTCCTTGGCAATCTTAATAACGCGCTCAAAAAACTCTAAATCGACACACTCGGAAGTTGGATTTGAAGGGTAGTTTAATATCAGAGCTTTGGGCTTTGGCCAAGTGTCTTTAATCGCCTTTTCAAGTTCTGAAAAAAAATCATAACCAGGACCGCAAGGCACACGACGAATATCCGCTCCAGCTATAACAAAACCGTAAGGATGAATAGGATAAGCAGGGCTTGGGACCAATACAGTGTCGCCCCTGCCAACCATGGCCTGCGCCAAATTAGCAAGACCCTCTTTAGAGCCTAGGGTAACAATTGCCTCGGTTTCGGGGTCAAGGTCGACATCATAACGCTCTTTATACCAATTGGTGATTGCACGCCTTAAACGTGGAATGCCGCGAGACATAGAGTAGCGATGCGTATCACTCCGCTGAGCAACTTCAACCAATTTATCGACAATGTGTTTTGGTGTTGGCTGATCAGGGTTGCCCATGCCAAAATCAATAATGTCTTCGCCTTTTGCTCTGGCTTTGGCCTTGAGATCGTCGGTGATCGCGAAAACGTATGTTGGTAGGCGTTTAATTCGCGGAAAATCTTCGTTCATACAATCTTATCTAAATTAATGTGGTTTATGAGGTCGATAGTGATACATGGTATGAGCCAAACTTTCTAATGTTGAGCACACCGTTGTCCAGTAATAAATACTGCCCTTTAATTCCATTCAACACACCAGATACAACAGGGGTTTTGTCAAAATTTAGGGAGCTAATCTTACTGGGGTATTGTAGCACAGGGTAGTCAATATTAACGACATCGTCATCAAGGCGCCGAGCGCCGAGTTCGTCTATCAGTTCAGGAATTTCATTCAGCAAGGTGTTTTTAGCCCCGACTAAATCAATGGCCTCAGTTTCATTTTTTAGCATTTTGCGCCAGTTCGTTTTGTCGCTGACGTGAGCCTTAAGTGCCATTTCAATACGTCCTGACTCAAGCCTTGTGTTCACTTCAAGTATGGGTATAGCAGCGATAGCGCCCTGGTCAATCCAGCGCCCAGGCATATTGGTTTTTCTGGTGATACCAACTTTAAGTCCCGATGAATTTGCCAGATAAACAATATGCGGCGCAAAACAGTGGGCTTCCCCCCATTTTGGTTCGCGACAAGTGCCGAGATGGTAGTGGCAAGTCTCTGGCCTCATAATACACAGGTCGCATCTTGCTAGAGATCGCGCACAAGGAAAGCAAAAGCCTTGAGAATAGCTTTTAGGCGTCACTCTGCCGCAGTTAGAGCACTGTATTGTTTGATTAAAGGTTAGCTCAATGTGCCCTCCCACAAGCGCATTCATTTCAACAATCTGATTGTCAAGGGCAAGCTGATATTGTGCCGCATCGCCCAAAAGCGATGTTTCCATTTTTTCTATATGGCCACTTAAGTGCATAGGATAGACTGAACTTCTTGGTATTTTGCTGCGGTTTTTTGTAAGATTTCGTCAGGCAGGGTTGGTGCTGGCGGTGTTTTCCCCCAGTCAAGCGTCTCTAAATAGTCTCTGATGATTTGTTTGTCATAGCTTTGTGGGCTGTGTCCAACTTTGTAGCTGTCTTTCTCCCAAAACCTTGATGAATCCGGTGTAAGCACCTCGTCCATCAAAGTCAGCCGGCCTGCCTCATCTAGGCCAAATTCAAATTTGGTGTCGGCAATAATTACGCCACGAGCAAGCGCGTGCTCCGCGGCAAATTGATAAATACTTAAACTGACGTCTCTTACTCGATTGGCCAGATCTGTGCCGAGCATGTTCTCGGTCTCCTTAAAAGAGATATTGACGTCGTGCTCGCCAACGGCGGCCTTAGAAGAGGGGGTATAAAGGGGCGAATCCAATTTTTGGGCCAGCTGTAAATGTTTTGGCAGTTGAATGCTGCAAACAGACCCAGTGGACTGGTACTCTTTCCAGCCAGAGCCAATTAAATAGCCCCTGACAACCGCTTCAACCGCTATTGGTCGAAGCTTTTTAACCACAATAGCGCGACCTTCAAGTTGGGCAGCCTCCTCTTTTGAAAGTACGTCTTCAAGTGCAATATCAGTCAAGTGATTTGGAATGATATGTTCGGTTTTATTGAACCAATAGTTGGCAACAGATGTTAGAACTGCACCTTTTTGTGGGATAGGTTGGTCAAAAACCACATCAAAAGCCGAGAGACGGTCGGTGGTAACAATGAGCATCGTCGATTCATCAATATCAAAAATGTCTCTAACTTTTCCTTGGTGAAGTAGAGGCAAATTGATAGACGCTTGAAGAAGTGGCTGCATAATGATTCATGTGAAACATAAAGTTTTTATTTTAATCGAATGCAGCTTTGATGTTGTCCCGTTGCGGGTGATTAGTTTAAATTGTTGAGTTACTTTATGCCAAGTTGAGACAGTAGACTTTTGGCCTTGCTTTTAAAGCCGCTGAGAGCACTTGTTGGCACCATGGATTTTTTTGATAATTTAATTTTTTCAGCGTCTTGGTGAATCCCGTTAATTCGTATTTCGTAGTGAAGGTGAGGACCGGTTGACATTCCAGTACTGCCAACATAGCCAATAAGCTGACCTTTTTTTATTTTTTTTGATGATCTTAAGCCGGGGGCAAATTTGGATAGGTGCGCATATACAGTTGTCAATTTATTGCCATGCTTCAGATATATAACATTGCCATATCCTCGCAAAGAAGCAACATGTTTAACGATGCCTTTCGCAGGGGCGTACACAGGCGTTCCACTAGGTGCAGCAAAGTCAGTACCCCGGTGTGAGCGCCAGGTTTTAAGCAGCGGGTGCAGGCGCATTTTTTGAAAACCCGAGCTTATGCGACTATACTTCTTCAATGGAGCAAAATTAAAAGTATCGTTTAGAGTTTTGCCCGCAATGTCGTAGTATTTTTTCCTTCCAGTTTTGTCAGTATAAGCAAAAAGAGCTATCGTCTTTCGGGCTCCCATATAGATCATGGCGGATGGTGTTTTTTCACCACTCCAAAAGAGAACAAATTTATCGTTCTTGTGCAGGTCTCGACTAAAATCCATTTCCCAGGAAAAGTTTGTGATCATCAGGTTGATCACCGACGATTCAATTCCAGCATTTTTTCCGTCATAATTCAGTGATTTCGTAATAATAATCGTTGAGCTAGTTAGTGACTCAGTGGACTGGATATTGACACTAAAAAAACGGAACTTACCTTTGCTATAAGTGATTAACAAAGGGTTGGCATTCAGGGGCTGAAAAACTATTTTTTTTAGATTGTGATTATTATCAAGGACAATCTTGAATTTATCGCCCGGAGAGATGTGGGCGAGTCTTTGGGAACGGTCATCTGCTGTCATCAATTTTTTGAGCAGTTTGCCAGGCAAGCCTGTCTTTAAGAAAAACTTGTAGAAAACGTCACCTCGAGAAACCTCAAAATGAAAGTCATGTGTGCTCGCCGCATAACTTGGAGAGCCTAATAAAAAACCACAAAAGAATAGTGCGAGCAAAAGCGCCCGCTTAAGAAAAGGTGTTTGTTTATTTAACACTGTTTGTGATAATGGATCTTGCTATTTGTCGTGAAAGCTGGTCATTTTCCATTACGTCATCAAGTGTGTCAAGCGCTACAATTGGCACCGTTTCGAGCGTTTTTTCTATCGTTTCACTAATAGTTAAAAATCCAATTTCTTGCTTTAAAAAAGCATCAACCGCAACTTCATTTGCTGCGTTTAGAGTGCCTGCAGCGCTTTTACCAGCCTTTAGCGCGTCGTAAGCAAGGCGTAAACAAGAAAAAGCCTCAAGATCTGGTGCATGGAATTCTAGCGACTTTTGTTGGGTGAGGTCTAATGAGTCGACGCCAGACCTGTGGCGCTCAGGATAAGAGAGTGCGTATGATATTGCTGTGCGCATGTCTGGCAAGCCAAGTTGTGAGAGTACACTACCATCATCAAAATAAACAAATGAATGAATAATGCTTTGGGGGTGTATGACCACGTCAATATTTTGACGTGCCAAGCCAAACAAAAAATGCGCCTCGATTACCTCAAGCCCCTTGTTCATCATCGTTGCAGAGTCAACAGAGATTTTACGGCCCATAGACCAGTTTGGGTGGGCGCATGCCTCGTCGGGAGTTACTTTGCCTAGTTTTGTCAAAGGCATACCAAGAAAGGGTCCGCCAGATGCGGTGAGTTGAATTTTGCTAAGCCCTTTGATTCCGCCTTGTAGGCACTGAAATATTGCGCTGTGCTCAGAGTCAACCGGAATAAGTTCGGCCCCAGATAGTTTGACTGCATCCATCAGCAAGTCGCCCGCCAATACTAAAGATTCTTTATTGGCCAGCATAATTCGTTTGCCCGCTCGGGCAGCGGCAAGCGTGGAAGCCATACCTACAGCGCCAACAATAGCTGCCATGACATAGTCTGCTTCAGGGCTGGCAGCAAGCTCAATGAGTGCGGCTTCGCCACTTAATATTATCGTGTCAGAGATTAGGTTGTTTTGCAGCTCTTGTGCCGCACTAGGGTCAGCCATCACAGCGTATTTGGGCTCATAGGTCCGACAAAGTGTTAGCATTGTTTGCCAGTTGGTGTTGGCGCTAAGCGCGAAAACACGATATTTGTCTTGGTGTAGATCGATTACACTCAATGTATTAAGGCCAATTGAGCCAGTTGCGCCTAAAATGGTAATATTTTTCATGTTAGCAACTCGTAGGCAAGGTAAAAAATTGGTGCTGCAGCGGTTAAGCTATCAATTCTGTCAAAAATTCCGCCGTGTCCCGGTAGTAAGTTGCCACTGTCTTTGATATTTGAGATTCGCTTGTATAGGCTTTCAAATAAATCACCGACAATAGATGCGATAGCCACAAGCAGCGCCAAAATAGCGAAAACTACATACTGATCGCTTGAGGTGCTTTCTAGTAGAAAGCCAACATAGATCGCCATCACGCCAATTGTGATGACAATGCCGCCAATAGCACCCTCAACAGTTTTTCCCGGACTAACTCGGACACACAGCTTGTGTTTGCCGATGGCCTTGCCAATGAAAAAGGCACCACTGTCCGCTGACCAAATGAGTGCCAGTAACAAAAGTACCAATTCGCTGCTTTTGTTTTGCATTGCAGCGAGCGCAGCGAGCATTGGCACAAAGATGAAAAAACCGTTTGCTAAGCGAACGCTCCAGCTCGAATACCAGTAGCAAGAGTATTTTGGATAAAGCAGAATCCAGACAATATTGAACAACCACCATATTGCTGAGACGAGCAGCATGGGTATCAACAACGGCTCACAAAAAGCGCTAGAAAGTGCCGCCAAAGCAACCGCCACGCTATAGAGGGTTTTTAAAGATGCTCGTTTAATTTGGATGAGCCGTGAATACTCCCAAGCGCCAAGCGCCACAACGAGTGCCAAGGCAAAACTGAATAAGTTGTTGTCTAGCTTTAGTGTGCCAAGCACCACCAATGGAACTAACACGGCAGCTGTTGCAATGCGCTTAATGAGCATTAGTTTTTTCCTTTCGTGTGCCAAAGCGACGATCACGTGAATGAAAGCTAAGAATCGCCTCGTCAAGCTCGTCGGGGCCGAAGTCTGGCCATAGCGTTTTGGTGAAAAAGAGCTCGCTATAGGCAATATCCCAAAGCAGAAAGTTGCTGATTCTAACTTCACCGCTTGTGCGAATTAATAGATCGACTTTTGGCAGGCCGGCAAGCGCCGTGTATTTTCCAAAGGTCTCGACATCGATGTCTTCTGCTTTTAATGCTCCCTCAGAAGTCAGTTCGGCAATTTTTTTTGCCGCTTGTGCAATGTCCCATTGGCCGCCATAATTGGCAGCAATGATAAGATTTAAGCCGGTATTGTGACTTAGAAGCTGCTCTGAATCATTAGCGAGTTCTTGAATTTCTGCGGTGAAGACAGACATATCGCCAATAATTTTTAAGCAGATATTGTTGTCGTTTAGTTTTTTTGTTTCCTGTTTTAATACAGTAACAAATAACTTAAACAACAGACCAACCTCTTCTGATGAGCGTTTCATGTTTTCACTACTAAAGGCAAATAAAGTTAGACTATCAACGCCGATTTTTGCGCAATGTTTTACAATTTCGCGTACAGTTTGCACGCCTTTTTGATGACCATGCGCTCTTGGCATATGCTTTGCTTTTGCCCAGCGGCCGTTGCCATCCATGATGATAGCAATGTGCTTTGGGGCTGGATTGGGGTTTAAAGCAGTTTGGGCGATTGGACTCATGATGCGCAATTATACCTATTAGGTGGGTTTGATCTACGCCATGCCGTTTTCTCGCTTGGGTGGGTATAATGTTGCCCCATGAGTTTAGCAAAGCGCATTATTCCCTGTTTAGATGTTCGTGACGGTCGTGTTGTCAAAGGCGTGCAATTCGTTGATATCAAAGATGCTGGCGACCCCATTGAGGTTGCCAAGCGTTATGATGGCGAGGGTGCAGATGAGATTACCTTTCTGGATATCACAGCTTCACACGAAGGTCGAGATACAACAGTTCACATGGTTGAGAAAATCGCTGAACAGGTTTTCATCCCCTTGACAGTTGGAGGCGGCATACGCAAAGCTGAAGACGTTCGTGCAATGCTTAATGCTGGCGCTGATAAAGTTGCCGTTAACTCTGCTGCAATTTTTAACCCAGAGCTTATAAACGAACTTAGCGAGCGATTTGGCTCGCAGTGTATTGTGATTGCTATTGATGCCAAGCGCGTATCGGATAAACCGCCAAAATGGGAAATTTTTACCCACGGCGGGCGTAAACCTACCGGCATCGATGCAATAGAGTGGGCCGTTAAAATGACCGAAGGCGATTATGGCGCTGGTGAAGTGCTTTTAACGTCGATGGACAGAGACGGTACAAAAGACGGCTTTGATTTGTTGTTGACGCGCGCCATTTCAGATGCGGTCGATGTACCGGTTATTGCTTCGGGAGGCGTTGGCACTTTGGAACACCTGGCTGAAGGTGTTATAAAGGGCGGCGCAGACGCTGTTTTGGCGGCAAGCATTTTTCATTTTGGCGAATACACAGTAGCGCAAGCCAAGATGGCGATGCGTGATCACGGCATTGAAGTTAGGCTCTAAGCGTTTGAGTTTTAAGCCTATTCAGCGTATCATACTGCTCTTTTTTGAATTAACAATCTAAGGGCGACCAATGACAGTAAGAAAAGAATTATGGGTATTGTTGGCGATGTTTTTATTGCCTATCGTGCTCGGCACTTTGGCCTATTATTATGTTGTTGATGAGGGTGTCGGTAGCACAATTAATTATGGCGAACTTGTGCAACCCATCATTACCACCGAACAAAGCGACATTGACCTAGAGGGTGAAAACACGCTGCAAGGTTTATGGACTTTGGCTTATGTTGCCCAGAGCTGTAACGCCGCTTGCAACGCAAGCATTAAAAACATCAAAGATACGCGTATTTTAATGAATGCTGATATGCGTCGTGTCCAGAGAATTATTATTATTGCTGACGGCTCTGGTCCTAGTGAGATCGACGAGGGCTTGGTCAGCGCAACGATTACCAGTGACGTTGTAAAAACTAGGTTGCAAGCCTATCCGCAAAGATCGATTTTTTTAATTGACCCGCTTGGTAACATCATGCTTTATTATAAGACTGATGGTTTTGATATCAAGCGCGTTATTAAAGATTTAAAGCGTTTGTTTAAATACTCAAGAATAGGATAACCTGATGCCTTCTTTAAGCGACCTACTGGGATTGTGCAAATTAAAAGTTGTTTCTCTAATCTTGTTGACAGCGGTTGTTGGTATGCTGCTTGCAGTACCTTATTTACCGAGTATGCAGCTCGTCATTATTGCATCGGCGGGCATTGGTCTATCGGCCGCTTCAGCCGCAGTATTTAATCATATCGTTGATGAAAAGATTGACTTGCAGATGTCTCGCACCGATCAACGCCCTTTACCACAAGGTAAAGTGACCCGCACCCAAGCGTTAATTTGGGGCTTGTTTCTAGGCGTAGTTGGCCTTGGTTTGTTGGTTTTGTATGTCAACATCTTGACAGCCGTACTGACTTTCATCTCTCTCATCGGGTACGCGGTTATTTACACCATGTATCTGAAACGCGCAACACCACAAAATATTGTCATTGGTGGCGCTGCAGGCGCTGCGCCTCCAGTACTGGGCTGGACATCGATTGCAGGCACAGCAGGCATCGAGTATGCACTTCTATTATTTTTAATTGTTTTTATTTGGACGCCACCTCATTTTTGGGCGCTGGCAATTCATCGAGTTGAAGAGTACAGAAAAGTAGACGTACCAATGCTGCCGGTAACTCATGGCCTTGAGTACACCAGAACGCAAATACTGCTTTACACAGCCTTGCTTTTTGTGGTGACACTGTTGCCTTATTTAACCGGTATGAGCGGCCTTATTTACTTGGTATCTGCAGTGGTGCTCGGCATTGGTTTTATGGCATACGCTATAAAAATTTGCCGTGAGCCAGAAAACCCTAAAATCGCCTTTAGCACCTTTAAGTATTCGATTAACTACCTAATGATTCTGTTTGTGGCGTTGTTAGTCGACCACTATCTGTTGTACACCTTTTAACCGTGAAAGACTTGTTGCAAGTGTTCAAAGCCGTAGCGTCAGCCATGGTTGGTGTTGGTAATAAAGACAGTCTAGCCAAAGACTTCGAAAAAACAGAGAAACAAGGGCCTTTAGCCTACATTATCGTCGCCCTAATAATGGTGGCAATCTTTATCGGTGTTATTATCACTGCTGTCCGTTTTGCTCTAGCGTAATGTCTTTATAATCTCGTCAAGTGCTTTTGCCATCACGCTGGGTTCGTGCGGACTGGAAAGAATTGCGGTAAGCGCCAACTTCGGATTAAGCAACAGGTAACTGGTGGTGTGGTCCACTTCGTAGTGCTTGTGTTCTTTGCTTGAGCGCTCGTCATGTGAATGCGAGCTGGCTTTTTTCTGTGCTGCAACTACCTGATGATAAACTCCGAGTTTTTTACTTATTGTTCTAAGCTCATTCTCAAAAGCGCTTAGCCCAACAAAGCTCCCATTAAAGCCCTTTGCAAATGCATTCATTTTGCCAATATCTCTTTTTGGGTCAACAGATACAAACACAACTTGCAAGCTGTCCTTTTCTTCCATTTTATGTAGAGTTTGGCTAATTTTTCCTAGGTCGATAGGGCAAACATCAGGGCAAGAGACGTAGCCAAAGTACAACAAGACCCATTTTTCATTTGATACTTCTGACAGGTGAATGGCATCAGAGTTGTCATTAATGAAATTAAGTACACTCGCAACCGTTTTGGCCTCGGGGTAGAGAGAGGCTGTGGGAGCGACAGAGCGCTTTAAGTCTTCAAAATTTTTCGGACCACTAAAAAAACTAATCGCAATCGCAATGACACATAGCACCACAAACGCCGCAAATATTTTGATGATTTTGTTCATAGGCTGATTTGTTCGATTGTCAGTTAATTGTCTTTCTAAAGACTTTATGCATGAGTGCTACAAGGCTCAACAGCAAACCCAGAGCAACAGCGTTGTGCAACACCGCAATAACAATTGGCAGTGATAAGACCACATTCAAAATGCCGAGCGCCACTTGTATGGCAAGCACCATCATCATCAGTATGAGGTTTGTTTTTAACCCTGGGTAATTCTTTAGGCTTGCAATAAGAAGCACGATGGCAGTAGTTACAACCAGCGCCCCTATTCTGTGCAGCATTTGAATTGCACTTCTGCTGTCGTGCTCAAGCACGCCAAACTCATAATCAATACCCAGCGGACCCCAAAAGAAGGCATTAGTAAAGTCCATTCCTGCCGGCCACCATTCTCCTAAGCATGTTGGAAAGTATTCGCCACATGAGAGGGCTGCATAATTAGTGCTTGTCCAGCCGCCAAGAAAAATCTGCAGCGATAACAGGACAACCGTTATTATCAAAACTAACTTGTGTCGTTTTAAAATATGTTGATGGTATCGACTCACAGGCTGTTGGTTAAGCAGTAGCCAAAGCAACAAACAGGTTGTCGAAAATCCACCTATGAGGTGCATTGAGACAATACCAGGGTGCACCAGTTCCGTTACTGTCCACATCCCGAGAGCACCCTGAAAAATAACCAGCAGGACTAAAAATGCTGGCAACACCGCCGACTGAGGCCTTGGTGATTTTCGAAAAGCAGCAAAAAAGAATAACACAACAATCAGCAAACCAAGTGTAGATGCCGCGTAGCGGTGTACCATTTCTTTCCAGCCTTTAGCGGCTTCAACAGGGCGCTCATAGCCCTCAATGGTTGTGCCGTCAGCCACGTCTGGAACGGTCAACTGACCATAACAGCCTGGCCAGTCAGGGCAGCCAAGGCCTGCATCGGCAAGACGAGTGTATGCGCCAAGTGCAACAACAATAAGCGCTAAAACTAGAGCAATTGATAAGGTTTTTATATACATGACTAGATAAGATTTAACAATTACAAAATATTTTAATGTAGCTTTGGTTGCACGCAAAGGATAATTACTAAAATCAATTTTTAAAGGGTTGGCCTTATGAAAATAAGTGAGTCGTATAGTTTGCTCCACTGTTGATGAAAACACTTCATCCGGTATTGAGATAAAAAGCGAATTAAGGCTTGGTTAAATAGCAATAAACAGGTATCATTTAACACATTTTTTGATTGAAACAGCAAGCAAGATTATTTTTGGAGGATCTATGAAAAGATTATTGACGCTGACAAGTGCATTGGTTGC
>Ga0208335_1000591_pt1 | contig 12638 bp, 21 predicted proteins | sample DeeseametaMP0759_FD_184202 | JGI IMG/M metagenome (GOLD analysis project Ga0208335, IMG submission 184202) | Marine microbial communities from the Deep Atlantic Ocean - MP0759 (SPAdes) | ecosystem: Environmental > Aquatic > Marine > Oceanic | place: West of Cape Town, South Africa, South...
CGCGCAGGCCGCCGCCCGCACCGAATCGCCTTCCGCTTCGGATCGCGAGCCCGCGGCGGAGCCCCAACCTCAGCCGCAACCCCAAGCACAACCCGACGCACAGGGCGAAATCGCCGCGCTGCGCCACCGGATCGAAGCGTTCCAGCGCGCCAAGGAAGAGAAGAACGCCGGGGGCGGAGCGAGCAACGACGATGATCGCCGCGCTGTCGCCCCGGCAGAGCCCGACCGCACCGCCCCCACCCTGCCCTTCACCGAGGCGAGCATCCGGCAGGAGGAGCTGACCGGCTTCGGCTTTGCGACCGACACCACCGGGACGATCGACTGGGCGGACAGCTTCGCCGCCTCGCGCGTGATGTATCTGTCGCTCCCCTCGATCCTGCCCGAGGAATTCGCCGAAGCGATCGCGCTCCAGCAGCCGCTGCGCGCCGTACAGGTAAAGCTCGAAGGTGGTCCGGCGATCGCGGGCGACTGGATTCTCGACGCCCACCCGCGCTTTTCCAGCCCCGACGGGCGCTTCCTCGGCTTTGCAGGCGGGATGCGCCGCGCGCTGGAGGCGGAGGAGCCGGGCAACCACAGCGATCGCCTGCGCCAGCTGCTGCACGAGCTGCGTACGCCGGTGAACGCGATCCAGGGCTTTGCCGAAGTCATCCAGCAGCAGGTGGTCGGCCCGGTCCCGCACGATTATCGCGCGCTTGCCGCGGGGATTGCAGGCGACAGTGCGCGCATGCTCGCCGGGTTCGACGATCTGGAACGCCTCAGCGGTCTGGAAAGCGGCCAGTTGCGCCCGGCCGGCGGCGATGCGGATATTGCCGCGATCTTCCGCCAGCATGTCGCGCAACTGATCCCGATGCTGCAGCCCCGCAGTGCGAGCTTCGTCGCCACGCTGGGCGGGGTGTGCAAGGTCGATCTGGCCCGCGCGGACGCGGAGCTGCTCAGCTGGCGCATCCTCGCCACGCTCGGCTCGGCTGCCGCGCCGAGCGAGAAGCTCGCGCTGACGCTGGAAACCCACGCGGGCACGGCGCAACTCATTGCCGACCTGCCCGCATCACTCAACGGCAGTGACGATATCTTCGCCGCACGCGGCAAGCCGCTGTCGGTCGCGATCAGCGCCGGGCCGTTCGGCCCCGGCTTCGCGCTGCGCCTCGCGCGGGCCGAAGCGCTTGCGATCGGCGGCAGCCTACGGCGCGAGAACCGGCAGTTGATACTCACGCTGCCCGCTTTGACCGCAAGCGAACCCGCCGCTAATCAGCGTGGCGGAGTGCCCGAACACGCGGTTTGAACTGCGGGCGTGGCGCCCGACCTGACGGGGGCCAAAACCTATGCTGAGATTGCCGACGGCGGACCAGGCGGCGCAATTCGCGCCCGGCTTCGCGCCCGTTTCACTGCTGACCGTCGATACCGAAGAAGGCTTCGACTGGGGCAAGCCCTTCACCCGCGACCAGCACGATCTCGACCATGTCGAGCAGATCCCCCGGTTCCAGTCCTTCTGCGAAGAGCTGGGCGTCTCGCCGCTCTATCTGGTCGACTGGCCGATCGTCCAGTCGGCCCGCGCGCGCGAGATCATCGGCGACGCGGTGCGTCTCGGGAAGGCCGAGGTCGGCGTGCAGCTGCACCCCTGGGTCAATCCGCCCTTCGATGAGGAAGTGAATACTTTCAACAGCTTCGCAGGCAATCTTCCGGCAGAGCTGGAACGCGAGAAGTTCACCCGCCTGCGCGATGCGATCGAGGAAGGTTTCGGCACCGCGCCCATCTCCTACCGCGCGGGCCGCTATGGTCTGGGCCCTTCGACCAAGGCGATCCTGCACGACACCGGCATTCGCGTGGACACATCGGTCCGCGCGCTGTTCGACTATTCGGAGCAGGACGGCCCCAATTACGAGGATTTCCCCAACCACCCCTACTGGGTCTCTCGCGAGCCCGAGCTGCTCGAACTGCCGGTCACCAGCGTCTATCGCGGCGCGCTGAGGCGCTCTGGCGCGACGCTGTTCCCAAAGCTCACCCGGCTGCCCCGAGGTGCCGGAATCGCATCGCGCACCGGCCTGCTCGAACGGGTGCGGTTGACGCCGGAGGGTACGCCGCTGGGCGCTGCAAAGAAAGCAGTCGATGCCGCGCTTGATGCGGGGCTGCCGGTGCTGGTCCTGTCGTTCCACAGTCCCTCCCTCGCGCCCGGCAACACGCCCTATACCCATAGCGATGCGGATGTGGACCGGCTGTACGGCTGGCTGAGCGGGGTTTACGCGCACATGGCCGCGCACAAGGTCGCGCCGAGCACGGTTGCCGATATCTGGGCAGCCGCCGACCACGATTGAGGGCCACTGCCCGCTTGCAGCCTCGCGCAATCGCGGCTAGCGCCCGGCCTTGCGATGGCATCGCGATCCGGGGGCCTGTAGCTCAGTTGGTTAGAGCTGGCCGCTCATAACGGCTAGGTCGCGGGTTCGAGTCCTGCCGGGCCCACCGGAAGCGGCCGCCGTCAGATATCCCGTGTCGGGGAGTAGCGCAGCCTGGTAGCGCATCTGCTTTGGGAGCAGCTTCCCGACGATAGGCATGGTGCTGAAACATCAAGCTTTTTTCCTCTGATCGATCGCCGCTTCCGGACTATTCCGGGACTCTGTGGCGGAAAGCATCGCGCGAACGTCGTCCTCGAGCGCGTGCGCGTACCGCGAAGTCGTGGTCACATTCGAATGGCCGAGCAGCTTGGAGACCGCTTTCAGGTTCCCGCTCGCACGCAGGTTGCGGGTGCCGGCGGTGTGTCGGTTGTCGTGGAACCGATAGTCTTCGATCCCGGCGTCAGCGAGCGCACGCTTCCACTGCCGGTTCCATCCCTGTGCGCTGAAAGGGTATCGCTCGCCCTTCACCCGCTGTGGTCGATCGGCGCGCTTGGGCGACGGTCGCTGGCAGACGTAGGTGAAGACCTGCGGGCAGACCTTGGGCTGAGCGCGAATGATCTGCACCATGCGCGGGCTCAGCGGGAAACTGTGCCGGTTGCCGCCTTTGGCACTGACGGTCGCACGCGCACCGGTCAGGTCAACATCGGACCAGCGCAGGGTGACGATCTCCGCCTTGCGCTGGCCGGATAGCAGGGCGAACTCGACCAGCGGTTTCAGGTTCTCGGGCAGCGCGGCGAAAAGGCGATCCTCTTCTTCGGCGGTGAGTTCGCGGACCCGCATCTTTTCGGGGGCGAGCAGCTTGCCCCACGCAATGTCGGGCACATCGTAGTCGCGCGCGCCTGTCCAACGCACGACCCGACGAAGCAGCTGAACCTCCCGGTTCACGCTGGCATCGGACACCATGCCGCGCCGACGTGCCGCGTAGTCCTGAACCTGACGGAAGGTCACGTCATGGAGCATAGTGCGCCCCCCGAGCCCGGCCATGAGAAACGCGAGCTGGTAAAGCGTTGTCGCCTTGCTGCGCTTGGTGTCGCCGACCTGCGCCTGCCATGTGTCGCAGGCTTCCTCGACAGTGATGGTCTGCCGCGCCTTTTCACCTAGCGCGACTTTCCGCCGGTAATCAGCTTCAAACCGTTCGGCATCCCGCTTGGACGTGCAGCCAGTCGATCCATGATGGCGCTGCCCCTTCCATTGGAAGTCGAAGTGGTAACGCGGGCTTTTGGCGGGGCGATAGACGGACATGCTTCATCGTCCTGGCAGGTGACGCGATCGAGGTATTCGGCCACGTCTTCGGGCTTGTAGTAGATCTTGCGCGGGCTTGGCCGGACATAGCGGATTTTTCCTGCCGAACGCAAAGCGCGCAGGGTCCGCGGCGCGATGCCCAGCTGTTCCGCCGCTTCCGCTTCGGTCAGGAGGGCAGGCGCGCTCATGCGCTGTAATCCGGCAGAAGCGCGGGCATGTCCCCGCTTTCGTAGGCGGTCGCGATCCGCGGACGCACTTCGTCGCTGACCGTGCGGCCGTTGGGCAGCACGATGTTTGCCATGAACTCGTCTTCGAACACGGCGATGCCGCTCTCGACCGCTTCGAGCTTAGCCTTGATGACCAGCGTGAGCGCCCGCCAGCGTTGGCGACAGGCCTGCTCCCACGCCCTGTAGGCAGCAGCCTCGGCGCGTTCCTTGCCGGTCGGGGTTTCGGTGAACTCGCTGTCGTTCCGATCGGGCATGGGGAGGACGAAGCGAATCTGCCGCCCGCACATGGTGAAAGCGATTAGCGCGCGCTCTGCATCCCAGCCCGACATGAACTGGCTGGCGCCGTAGCGCTCCAAAGTGCGCTCGATCTCCGCCTTGCTGTTGGAGACCGAGACGCTGGTGTCGCTTGCGTAGCGGGGCATCAGATATTCCTCCCCTTCACCACCGCGCCGATCAGCACGGCGGTCGTTGCGTTCATTCGGATCAGGCGCAGGCCAAGGCGGCGGGACACGGCGTCCCGGTACTGGCGGCGCACGGCGTCGATCCGCACCGCATCGCTTTCCAGCGTGCGGCCCAGGTAGATGCAGGCCACCACGCTATGTGGCGCGATGCCGAGGATGGCCTTGGCGCGGCGCTCGGCGAATTTTAGGGTGTCGGTCATGCGTCGTCTCGCGATGCGTAATCGACAGCGGCGACAAAGACCCACACGAGGGCCGTGAGAAAGCCCAGCGCAGCAAACCAGTTGCCGTCGCTGACAGCCAATGCCACGCAAATCAGACAGCAAAGACCAGAGATATGCAGTGCCGTTTTCATGCACTCTCTCCTGTGTTGGAAAGGGCGGCCTTGCGTTCCATGTCTTTGAACACAGGGCGCAGCACTTTCAGGTCGAAATCGTCCAGGCCAAGCTTCTTGACCTTGCCCCAAGTCAGCCCGCTGTCCCTCAGTGCATCCTCTGCCACCACAGGCTCGTCATGCTGGTGGAGCATCGTGCTAATCGCGATTAGATAGCCGTGATTGAAGGCGTCAGCGTTCGCCTCCCGCAGCGCCTTTACTTCGGCTTCGCGGGCGGCTTCGGATGCAATGCGGTGGCGGGCGAAGGCTTGGTGAATGGCATCGCCGTCGTGCCCAGCATCATCGCCAAATGTTGATGGAGCGCCGCTGGCAATGTCGGCCAGTAGTTTATCGACCATATCGCGATGGAAGGCCTGCACGGCATCCCAATCCGCCTGCGTCACTTCTACCAGTTCACGATCAGACATTATCTGTCTCCTTGGGGGTGGAGTTGCGGTGCTTGATCGCGCAGTCTGCGTGCTGGACGCGCCAGCCACGACCGGGGATGCGTTCAAAGTGCCCTTCGCCAGCAGCGCAATGTTCGCCGCAGCGGTAGCAAGCGCCGGGATACCTGTTCCTCACAGCCCCATCCCCACGGTTACGCGGACAGGTGCGCTGGCGATCAGATCGGGGGACGCATCCCACGGCTTGCCGGTGCGGTATGTGCGCCCGCTCACGCCCCGAACTCCCGGCATTGCGGCAGATGCAGCAAAACGTAGGTTAGCAGGCCGACCAGACGGCGGCGGTTGCGCAGTTCGTCGAGCGCCGTAGCATCCTGCTTGCTCTGCGGAAGCAGGCGGGCGCGAGGAGGGCGGCGCAGGAGCATCACTTGGCCGCTCCCTGCTTGAGCTCGGCCCGGCGGTCTGCGATCCGGGCTTCGACGAGCTCGATCATGTCGGCCTCGCAGCCGCCGCGGACCTTCTTGGCCCAGTCCTGCTCGACCGTGTTGAGGTCGATTACCGTGCCCGCCTTGCTGACGCGCTCCAGAATGGCGTTGACCTGCTTGCGGGCCTCGCTCTGCTCGGGTTCGTGGGTATCGGGCTCGGGCTCCGGTTCCGCGCTGCCATAGCCCTGCTCGGCATCCAGTTGGCGCGCGGTTTCCTCGTCCACCTCCGTCATGCCGTCCTTGGCGGGCTGCTGGTCGATCACCTCGCCGGTGTCTTCGTCATGGTCGGCCAGTTCCTCCCGGCTGGGCAGGCGCTGAACCTGCTGGCGCGGGGGGGTGGCATCGCCGCCGTCAACGGTCGCGTAGGCGACTTCCTCTGGGTCGTGGATGCCGGAGAAGCCGAACGCGAGGCGCGCGCACTGGATCAGCGCCTTGTGGCGCAGCATCCGGCTGGGCATCATCTTCCACGGTTCGGTCCCGCGCCTGCATTCGTCGAGGTATTCCATCGTCTTGATCGGGCGGGTGCGATCCTTGCGGTAGATCGTCGCCTCGATCGCGGTGACGTTGCCCTTCTCGTCCACGATGTCTTCGAACTCGATCCCGTCGAACTGCGGATGCTCGTTCATGATACGAATCCAGCCATCGACCGAGACCATCGGCACGATGCCGCCGCCTTTGGCCGGGAAGGCGTAGATTTCCTTGGTCAGCGGGTTCAGCCGGTATTCGTTCGCCACCACCATCAGAGCGGCGAACTCCTCATCGGTCTTGCAGCCGGCGAACACGGTGGAACGCAGCGTGGAGACCAGCTTGCCCTCGCTGATCGAAAGCCGGGTCGCCATCTGCGCGAGCGCGCTGGGGCGCTGTTCCTGCCGTGCCGCGACCGCACGGGCCTGGCTATCGTCGATTGCCTGATTGCTGTTCGCCACTGCGCGGCTGCGGGCTGATTGTGCCATAGTGATTATTCCTCTTCGATCTTACCGAGAATGGCCTTGGTCGGGAAAGCAGGGGCGTCGTCGACGATCGCCATGACCTCGACGCGCTTCCAGCCATCCTCTTTCGGGTCGGGCACCTTTGCCACGTCGCCGATTGCCAACGGCTCGCCGTCGTTGTGATAGGTGTAGGTGCGGTTGCTCCATTCGTTGAAGCGGACGGCTACGAATTGTCTGCTCATCGGTTTCTCTCTTTCAGAAGGGAAGGTCGTCTTCGGACCCGTCGATTTCGGTCCTGACTTGCTGGAGAATCGCTCGCACGAGGCGGAAACCGACTTCGCGGTCTTCTGCCGTGCCCTGCGGGCTGAGCGCATCGCCGATCCGGTCGAGTTCGGCTTCCGTCACCGCGATCACAGCGGTCGGAAATTTCTCGTCTCGCCCGAACCGGACAACGCGATTCCACTCGTTGCCGAGCCGCACCTGCCACTCGCGCATGGCGAGCAGCTTGTCGTGCATCCGCTGGATCGTCGAGCGCTCGGAGGAATGGACGAACGCGAGCGCGCCCTTCATCCACCACAGAACATCGGCGATCGCATCGTCATGGGTGCGAGGCTGGTTCATCGGTTGCTCACCGCGACATCATCCCAGATCCGCACGCCGGGGATTTCCTCGACGCCGCTGCGGACCTGCGCCGCGATGGCCTTGTCGATCGCCTCGCGAACCTTCGTGTTCTTGGAGACGTGAATGTAGGCGACATCGTAGTCTTCGACCTGACACTTCTTGACGGTGCGGCGGCTGACTGCGGTGCCGTAGTCGCCCCGGATCGGCTCGGGCTCGCGCACCGGCTCGGGCGCGGGCGGCGGGGGAGGTGGCGGCGGAGGCGGCGGCGCGTTCTCGGCTTCGGCCTTGCGCAGTGCTTCCTCGCGCTCGCGCGCGATCCGCGCCTCTTCCTCGCGGCGCTTGCGCTCGGCTTCCTGCGCCTTGCGCTGTTCCTCGCGGAAGAAGGCGGTCTGCTTGCCTTCCAACGCGCGCTTCACGCCGTCGAGCCGGTCGACCAGATCATTCTTCTTCGCATCGACCGCGCGACCCGCTTCCAGATACGGCGCCTTCACCGTCTTGTGGGCGTCCTCGACGACCCTGATTACGGCGCGGACCTGCACGACGGTATCGCCAAGCCGACCGGCGGTGCCTTCGTCCATGTCTTCGATCTGGAGAGCATCGGCACGCTTGCCTGCATCGACCAGCGCCTCGACGCGATCGTTGAAGCCTTCGCGCTCGGCGAGCATTTCGTCGAACAGCCGTTCGGCATCACCGGCAAGGCTGGGCAGGTTGTCGCCGATCACGCTGCCGCGCGCAGGCGGCGGGGTGTCATCTTCGCGACGGGCAATGGTACGCTGGGGCATTCAACTATCTCCTAGAATGCGATGGGGGCGGTAAGCGGGTCGCTCCTGCGGCGAGGATCGGCGACGGCACTGTCGGGGGCATGCTCGCGCGCCCATTCGGCGCGGCGGCACAGCAAACGATATTCAGCCTGGTCGATGGATGAGAAGCCGCGTCGGGGAGGCCAGACATCGTCGATGTCGACCGGGTCTCCATTAGCCTCGGCCTGCCAGCGCCACGAGCGGTCCATTTCTTCGCCGGTGTCGGGATCGTGCGGCGGGCCGTGCCAGATACGAACTCCGCACGGCACCGCACCGGAGCGCAGGCGCATGCGGTAGAAGCCCGCTTCCGGAATGCTCGCGTCGAGCCCGGCATAGCCTTGCGGCACCGCCCCGCCATCGCCGTATCGGTGGAGGGCGCGCGTCACGCCCACGCCCACCCTGCGAACTTGACCGCAGCAGCGCCAAGCGTGGCGAAGGCGAACAGCACCGCGACGATCAGCAGCGCGCAGCCCGCGCCGGTGACGAAATCCCTGACGGGTCCACGGGGGCGGCTCATTGTGCAGCCTCCTGCATCGATCGCTGGAGTTTCGCCCGCATCTGCCTGCCCTCGACGGAGCAATGGTGAGGATGGCGCTTTACGCGGCCCTCATGAACAGCAATGGAAACGACCGGGCCCACGGTGCCAACGGACCATCCGGTCATCGCCGCGATTTCGCGCTTCAGAAAACCCTGTGCGTAGAGCCGCACAATGTTTTTCCTGTCTTCCGGCGAACAGGTCGCACCTTTGGACCGCCCGCTCCTGACATAGCAGGTCGCACCGCCCATATTCCGGCTAAGCTTCACCGCAGCGCGAGGCCCGGCAATTCGGGTCAGCTGATCGAAAGACGCCTCGTAGCTCATGGCACCATCACCCACGCACTGGCGAGCAGGACGGCACCGCTCACCATCGCCCCGGCGAACTCGACCGCGCTGCCGCGCAGGAAGGTACGCATCGCGCCGGGGTCTTCGGCGCGGATCTGCGCGTCGATCAGGTCGTCGCTCCACGGCGCAATGATGCCGTTCGGCCAGCGCGGGCTGAGCGGGAACCCGGCGCGCACGAACCACTCCCACCGCGCCTGCGTCGGCGTGAAGTCATGCGCGGAAAGGTCGAGCCATTCGCCTACGCCGTCACGGCAGGCAACATAGCACTTGCGACCGGTGGTGTGGCTGGTGCCGTCGATGTGGCAGCACAAGTGCCAGCCATCGACCGGCTCGATGCCATCTACGCGATATTCGGCGGGGCTGACGACGACCGACGCAGCCGCGAACTTCGCGGGCAGATCGTCATCGATCCATGCCGCGCCGCTGCCGGGTGTCTGATACTGGGGAAGGGTTTGCACGTCTGTTCCTCACACTGCGGGACTGGCCCGTGTGAGAGACGTGTTATGCGATAATCGGAACTATCGCAAGCTGTAAATTGCGATTATCGCATTTTCCCTCGGAAGGGTGCTATAGCGGTGGAACGTCGATCGGCTCGTCGTCGACTTGATCCGGCACTTCCCGCGCGGTCGGGCCGTGACATTCTTCTCTCATCGATTCGTAATCGTAGTCTCGAAACGTAGCCGCACGCGATCCTGTGGCGAAGAAAGGCTGGAAGCCGGTGTAGGCACCTAGGCGGTTCTTGGCGTTGACGCTGCCATAGATCATCACCTTCGTCACAGGGCAGCGCGCCAGACCGCGGAACTGTGCGCTGTCTGGGTCGAGAAGCGTGTAGCGCACCGCCTCTTTCTCTTCCGAGAAAGCGAAATCGGAGCATCCTGCGCAGAGCAGTGCGGCCGCTAATCCTAGAGCCGCCGCCCGAACCATACCGGCCTCCCGATAATGCGCGTCTGCTCCGACGGCGCAGACTCGCCCGGATATTTCGGGTTCGTCGAGAAAATGCGAACCTCACCGTTCCGCGAGCGCTGCACGTTCTTGACGACATACTCGCCCCAGTCGCCATCCCACAGGGCGAATGGGCCTGGCTGTGCCGGGCTCTTGTCCCGCTTATCGACAAGCAGCTGATCTCCGTGGTGGAAATCAGGCTCCATGCTATCGCCGCGAACGTCGATCAGCAGAAAGTCGCTGGCCTTCCCTCTGAACACGTCCTCCACTAGCGCGCGCGGAACTAGCGCCAGCTCCACCTCACCCTCACCAGTTCCGCCACCGCCCATGCCTGCATAGGTAGGCAGAACCTCGACATGCACGTAAGACCGAACGTCGGATTGAGCCTCGGCGGCATCATCGCCACGCGCGAGAACGCCAGCGCGCTCTTTCTCCGCAAGCCACTTCTCCGCAGTCTCGACCTCTTCGACCTGCATGCGGCGCGTGCCACGCCGGATCTTGGAAATCTTGTTCTCTTCAAGCCCCAAAGCATCGGCAAGGTCGCGCTGCGTCAGGCCAGCCCGGTCCAAGCGCTCAAGAATCGCGCGCGCCGCTGGCTGACTTGTCTGGATCTTCGGCATGCGCGATTTGCGCACCGGCTGACGAATATCGCAATCGCGAATATCGCAAGTTCGTTCTTGCGTTTGCCTTGCGATTTTCGCATATAGCTGTTCATGGACAACATTGCTCATGCTGTGCTCGCTCATCTCGGCGGCACCTCCGCGACAGCCCGTCTGATCGAAACTCCTGTTTCGACAGTCCATAGCTGGAAAGAGAGTGGCATCCCGCCTGCGCGCCTCGCGCACATCAGGCTGGCTGCAAAAACGGTCGGCAAGCCGCTGCCCGATGATCTCAGCGAACTGCTCGAAGCGCCGGAAAGCGACGCGGCATGATCCGCGACATCGGCCCCAACGCCTGCAGCGAGTTCGGCGAACCTGCCGCGCGCACCACCAGCTTCCCCACCCCGGGCCTGACCCCCACTCCCGAAGGGCCCGGGGCCCCTCCCGCCGACGCAGATGTCCAAACGTCGAAAGGCGCTGATGCGTCGGCGGGTTTTTCTTTGTTCCATAGCCAGAGGCATAGGTAATGTCCGCAATCCCTGTCGTTCCGAAAATCGTGCCGCTGAGCGAAGACCGCTTCCACGACCTCGCGCTGGTCTGCATCTCCAACATGATCGCACAGCATGGCCGCGAGAAGGTTGCCGAGGCGATGCAGATCAGCACACGGCAGCTTGGCAACATCATGGCCGGATCGACACCGGGTGCGTTTCGCCTGGCCAACCTTCGCTGCCTCGATCCCCAGGCGCTTGACCCGATCAGCAGGGCTCAGGGCCTGCGGTCCGTTCCTCGCGATGCGACTTGCTCGACCGACCCCGTATCCGTCGCGCTCGCACGCCTGCTGGCCAAGACGATCGAGGCGGAACACCCCGAAAGCGAGAATGGGCCGGCCGTCTCGCTCTGCGAAATCCTCGCCCTTCCCGAACAGGAATTGCGCTTCGCGGCTGCGGCGCTGGCTGGGTCCGAACCGTGGGATCAGCTGAAAGAGCAGTCGCGCATTCCCCGCGTGGTGTTCAACTTCGTGCAGAAGCTGGTCGAAGAAGATGACGACCAGAAGCGCGATCACATGCTGGTCTCGCTGACCGACCTGCTGACCGCTCGCGGTCTGGGGGTTCCGTCCGATCTGGTGACGATGGCTGATGGCACGGCAGGTTCCTCGCCCGTGCCGAGCGTCGAGCGCAAGCGTCCCTTCCTCGCCGCGGTCGACGGCAAGGCGAACGACGACTTCGAAGCGAGCGAGGAAGAACTGGCGGCGCAGAAGGCCCGGCCCAGCACCGAACAAGCGCAGGCCGAAGCGGACGCCGCGAGCGAAGCCAAGCCCGGAACCGGGGCGGCCGCACGCGCCGCGATGAAGAACAAGGGGGCCGAAGCCGACGCCTGACCTGCCCGGAGCCCTGCCGTTCGCGGCGGGGCCGAGGATCAGTTCAGGAATCGGATGGGCCTATGAAAACCCTCGCACTCGACCTCTCGAAAAGCTGCACCGGCTGGGCCGCATGGCAACCCGGCTGGGAGCATGCGCGCCTCGGGCATTTCTCGCTCGGTGGTCCTATGTCGTCCAACGGTCAGGTGTTCTGCAAGCTGCAGGAGAAGCTGCGCGAACTGGTGATGACCTTCGATCCCGACCGCATCGTGTGGGAACAGAAGATCAATCCCCAGAACCTGCAGGCGATTTCCAACTATCAGACCATCCAGCTGATGGGCGGTCTGGAAGCGCATGCGGAAAGCTTCGCCGCGGCGTTCTCGATTCCGGCCCGTGCCATCAATGTGTCCAGCTGGCGACCGGACTTTCTGGGCCGCGATGAGATCGCCGGTCTGCGCGCTGCCGTCAAGGAAGAGGAAAAGCGGACCGGCAAGAAGATCGGCACCAGCGATGCGCTCAAGCGCGGCGTCATGGAGCGCGCCAAGCAGTTCGGCCACGATCCTCGCAAGCACGATGAAGCCGACGCGCTGGGCATCCTCGATTACGAACTCCTGCACCGTGGCATCACGCCGCCGTGGCGCTCTGCCGAGGTGCTTCAGCCAACAGGTGCCGCATGAACCTCTCCCGCTTTCTTCCGTTTCGCCATGACGCCGAACACCAGCGCGTGACCAGGGCCGCGCGAGCAATGCGCCTGGCAGGCGTGAATGCCGAGAAGGCGAAGGTTCGCGCGGTCTGCGACGAGATGCGCCGCAAGGCCGGGCTGCCGCCTGCCACATGGCCCGCTCTGGAAGGGGAGCGCTGATGGCCTCGCGCGCAAAATCCATCCCGAGCGGCGGCTACCAGCACCGCAACCCGAAGGTCGTTCATGGCCGCGA